>Ga0247780_1000612_pt1 | contig 31796 bp, 30 predicted proteins | sample UWRJL079202R5_FD_179927 | JGI IMG/M metagenome (GOLD analysis project Ga0247780, IMG submission 179927) | Plant litter microbial communities from Arlington Agricultural Research Station in Wisconsin, United States - UWRJ-L079-202R-5 | ecosystem: Environmental > Terrestrial > Plant litter >... | reverse complement strand
CTTCGGCCTGCGTCTCGCCGGCTTCGCCTTCGAGGCGGATCGCAACGTCACCCGCCTCGAAGAGGCGTTCCAGCAGCTCGCGTTCGGGAAGCTCTCCGGGGCGGTCGGGACCTATGCCTCGATCCCCCCCGCGGTCGAGGCGCGGGTGATGGAGCGGCTCGGGCTGGGCAGGGAGGACATCGCCACGCAGGTCGTGCCGCGCGACCGTCACGCCGTGCTCACCTCGGCGATCGCGGTCGCGGGCGCCGGCCTCGAGCGCTTCGCGACCGAGGTCCGCAACCTGCAGAAAACCGAGCTGCGCGAGGTCGAGGAGCCGTTCGGCGCCGGCCAGAAGGGGTCTTCCGCGATGCCGCACAAGCGCAACCCGATCCGCACCGAGCGGGTTACCGGGCTCGCCCGCGTCCTGCGCGGCTACGCCCAGGCCGGGCTCGAGAACGTCGCCCTCTGGCACGAGCGCGACATCTCCCACTCCGGCGCCGAGCGCGTGATCCTGCCCGACGCGACCGTCCTGCTCGACTACATGCAGGACCTCGCGACCAAGGTGGCGTCCGGGATGACGATCCACGCCGAGCGGATGCGGGAGAACCTCGGGCTCACCCACGGCGCCCTCTTCAGCCAGCGTGCCCTCACCGCCCTGGTCGACTCCGGGATGAGTCGCGACGACGCCTACCGGGTGGTCCAGGAGAACGCCCAGCGCGCCTGGGACACGCGGACCGAGTTCCGCGACCTGCTTGCCGAGGCGGCGCCGGAGCTCGACCTCGACGCCGTCTTCGACTACGGCGCCTACCTCACCCACCTGCCCGAGATCTTCGAGCGGGTGGAGGCGCTGCGGTCCTGAGGTAGGGTCGAGACCATGATCCTCTACACCTGCGGCACCAAGAAGATGGGTCCGGGCTTCATGCATCCGTGCGCGAAGGCCGGCAAGGCCCTCGACGCCGCGGGTTACGAGTACGAGCTGAAGACGGTCGGCGGCTACCGGATGATGCCGTGGACTTGGGGCAGCCGCGAGAACGACCGCGCCGAGGTGAAGAAGCTGAGCGGCAAGGAGGAGGTCCCGATCCTCGTCCTCGACGACGGCGAAGTGATCGCCGGCTCCGGCAACATCGCCCGCTGGGCCAGCGAGCATCCCTACTCGCCGGCGAAGTCCGGCTCCTGACACACCGCTAGAGCTGCGTCGCCACGACGCCGCCGAACGCGAGGAGCATCGAACTGGCGAGGCTGCCGGCGACGACCGTCATCGTCGTCTGAAGGCGATCGAAGCGGTCCTCCAGCCGTTCGAAGCGTTTGTCAATCTGCTCGAAGCGTTTGTCAATTTGCTCGAAGCGCTGGTCGATCTGCTCGAAGCGCTGTTCGAAGCGCCGGTCCATCTCCTCGAAGCGCCGGTCCATCTCCTCGAAGCGTTTGTCCATCTGCTCGAAGCGCCGGTCCATCTGCTCGAAGCGCCGGTCCATCTGCTCGAAGCCTTCATCGACCCGCCGGTTGAGGTGGTCCAGCCTGTCGTCGCTCCAGCTCTGCCTCATCGCCTCCATGATGCCGGACGCTAAGACAAAACGTTGCGCCGAGGGCGCGGCGAAAGTGACTTCTCCGTAGCGGGCTACGCGCCTAGACCGTGACGGCCCGATGCTCGGCGACTGCGCGCCGGGCGGTAACCACGACCGGCGTGCCGTCCTTCGGCGACAGGGTGATGTTGCGGCGGCCGGTCTGCTCGGGCCTCGGGCTCGCCTTGCGCAGGTCGCAGCGGGTCAGCACCTCGCGCAGGACGATCCGCATCTCGAACTCCGCGAAGGAGGCGCCGATGCAGCGGCGGATGCCGCCGCCGAAGGGGATCCAGCCGTAGGTGTCGGGCGCGTCCTCGAGGAAGCGCTCGGGCCTGAAGGCGAAGGGCTCTGGATAGAGATCGGCGCGGGTGTGGGTGAGCCAGATAGCCGGCGTCACGTCGGTGCCGGCGGGCAGGGCGAGGCCGTCGGCGACGAGCTCCTTGGCGAGGCGGCGGCCGGCGAGGGGCAGCACCGGGCGCAGGCGCAGCGACTCCGTGATCGTCGCCCGCAGGTAGTCGTCCTCCCCCGCCGCGAGCGAGTCGCGCAGGCGCTGCAGCGGCTCGCGGTGGCGCAGGAGGAGGTCGAAGGTCCAGGCCAGTGCCGTCGCCGTCGTCTCGTGCCCCGCCAGCAGCAGCGTCATCAGCTGGTCGCGCAGCTCCTCGTCGCTCATCGTGCCGCCGTCGTCGAACTCGGCCTGCATCAGCATCGAGAGGATGTCGTCGCGGTCCTCGAGGCCGCCGCGAGCGCGGTGCTCGGCGATCTCGGCGTAGAGGAGCTCGTCGACTTCGCGCAACTGGCCTTCGAACCTGGCCCAGGGACCGCGACCCCCGAAGCGGCGCGTCGCGAGCCCGACGAGCTGCGCCCGCGGCGACGCCGTTTCCTGCAACACGTCGGCGAGCATGCCGCGCAGCCGCTCCAGGCGGGAGCCGCTGGAGACGCCGAAGACGACGCGCAGGATCACCTCCAGCGTCACCGCCTGCATGCGCGAGTGGATCGGGAACTCGCGGTCGAGCGGCCAGGAGTCGATCTCGGCGCCGACGATCTCCTCGACGATGGTTTCGTAGGACCGCATGCGCTCGCCGTGAAAGGGCGGCAGCATCAGCTTGCGGCGGGCCAGGTGTTCGGCGCTTTCCTGCAGCAGCAGGGACTTCGCGCCGAGGATCGGCTTGAGGATGATGTCGCGGCCGGGCGGAAGCCCGTGGCTGCGCTCCATATAGAGGGCCTTGATCGCGGCCGGGTCGGAGATCAGCACCATCGGCCGCTCGAAACCGAGGAACCGGACGCTGAAGGAGTCGCCGAACTTCTCCCGGCATTCGTGCATGAAGGGGATCGGGCGGAAGGCCCAGCGAAGGGTCTGGACCAGCGAGTTGCTGCTCGGTTCGGGTGGGAGGGCCATGCTCGAAGCATCGCAGGGAGCGGCGGCACGGTGTCCGGCTTCCCGGATGGTTAGCATCGCCTTAATGCCGGCCCTCGCCGACCTCAAGCTTCACTCCTCGGGAAAGGTGCGCGAGATCTACGAGTGGGACGACGACCTGCTGATGGTCGCCTCCGACCGGATCTCGATCTACGACGTGGTCATGCCCACGCCCGTCACCGACAAGGGCAAGGTCCTGAACCGGATGTCGGTCTTCTGGTTCGGACTGACCGAGGACATCGTCCCCAACCACTTCATCTCCGAGGACGTCCCCGAGGAGGTGAGCGAACGGTCGATGCGCGTGCGGCGGCTGGAGATGTACCCGGTGGAGTGCGTCGTCCGCGGCTACCTCTCGGGCTCGGGCTGGAAGGAATACAAGGAGGGTGGCGCGGTCTGCGGGATCGAGCTCCCCTCCGGCCTGGTCGAGTCCGACAAGCTGCCGCAGCCGATCTTCACCCCCGCGACCAAGGCCGAGATCGGCGACCACGACGAGAACGTCGACTTCGAGCGGGCGGCGGAGATCGTCGGCGACCGGGCCCTGATGGAGGAGCTGCGGCGGATCTCGATCGAGGTCTACGAGCGCGGCGCCGAGCACGCGGCCGAGCGCGGGATCATCCTCGCCGACACCAAGTTCGAGTTCGGCCGCCACGCCGGCGCCGAGATCGTCCTCGGCGACGAGGTGCTGACTCCCGACTCCTCGCGCTTCTGGCCCGCCGACAGCTACGAGCCGGGCCGCACGCCCCCCTCCTTCGACAAGCAGTTCGTCCGTGACTGGGCGCGCGAGCAGGGCTGGGACAAAACCCCGCCCGCCCCGGAGCTGCCGCCCGACGTGATCGAGCAGACGCGCGGCAAATACGTCGAGGCGTTCGAGCGGATCACGGAGACCAGCTTCTAGATGGCGAAGGCCAGGGTCCTGATCCGGCCCAAGGAGGGGATCCTCGACCCCCAGGGCAAGGCGGTCGAGCGGGCGCTGCCGGCGCTCGGCTTCGAGGGGGTCGAGCACGTCCGCGTCGGCCGCATGGTCGAGCTCGAGGCCGAGAGCCCCGAGCGACTCGGGGAGCTCTGCGAGAAGCTGCTCGCCAACCCCCTGATCGAGGACTACGAGATCCAGACCCTTTGAACGCCCCGGGCCGCCATCACGTCAGGCATCCCCGGACGCGAAGCGGAGGAGATGCCGTTCAATGAGGTGGGGTGTTCTCCAATTCCCGGGATCCTGCGACGAGCGGGACGCCCTGCACGCCTGCACGGTCGCCTCCGGGGAGCGCGCGCGGCTGATCTGGCACGAGGAGCGCGACCTCGCGGGGGTCGATGCGGTCGTCGTCCCCGGCGGCTTCTCCTACGGCGACTACCTGCGGGCCGGCGCGATCGCCCGCTTCAGCCCGGCGATGGAGGCCGTGGCGGAGTTCGCCGCCGCCGGCGGTCCGGTGCTCGGCATCTGCAACGGCTTCCAGGTCCTCTGCGAGGCGGGCCTCCTACCCGGCGCCCTCCTCCGCAACAAGGAGCTGCGCTTCATCTGCCGCCAAGTCGACCTCTTGCCCGAGGGGCCGACTGATCGATTGATGACCCCAGAGGGTCATCAATCGATCAACCGTTCGGCATCCGCGCTTTCGATTCCGATGAAGCATGGGGAAGGTCGGTACTACGCGCCGGATGAGGTGCTCGACGAGCTGGAGACGAACGGGCAGGTCGCCTACCGCTACGCGGAGGGGCAGAACTCGAACGGGTCGGCGCGGGACATCGCCGGGGTCCGGAACGAGGCGGGCAACGTGGTCGGGCTGATGCCGCACCCCGAGCACGCGGTCGACCCGCTGACCGGCTCGACCGACGGGCTGCGGGTGTTCGAGGCCGTCACCGCCGCCGGGGCGCGGGCGTGACGGTCGAGATGGCCAAGCACCGCGAGCTGGGGCTGACCGACTCCGAGTTCGATCTGATCGTCGAGAAGCTGGGGCGCGAGCCGAACGACGTCGAGCTGGCGATGTTCAGCCTGCTCTGGTCCGAGCACTGCGCCTACAAGCACTCGCGCAAGCTGCTGCGGCGGCTGCCGACCGAGGGCGAGCGGGTGGTGATGGGGCCGGGCGAGAACGCCGGCGCCGTCGACATCGGCAACGGCTACGCGGTGGCCTTCAAGGTCGAGTCCCACAACCACCCCAGCGCGGTCGAGCCCTTCCAGGGCGCGGCGACCGGGGTCGGCGGCATCCTCCGCGACGTCTTCGCGCTCGGCGCGCGGCCGATCGCGATCCTCGACTCGCTGCGCTTCGGCGAACTCGACTCGGTCCGCTCCCGCCACCTCCTCGACGGCGCGGTGCGCGGCATCGGCCACTACGGCAACTCGATCGGGGTGGCGACGGTCGGCGGCGAGATCTACTTCGAGGAGCCCTACGAGCACAACTGCCTGGTCAACGCGATGTGCGTCGGCCTCGCGAAGACCGAGGACATGGTCCGGGCCGCCGCCGCCGGCGTCGGCAACGCCGTGGTGCTGATGGGCGCTTCGACCGGCCGCGACGGGATCGGCGGCGCCTCGGTCCTGGCCTCGGCCGAGCTCGGCGACGGCGACGAGGCAAAGCGACCGACGGTGCAGATCGGCGACCCCTTCGAGGAGTCGAAGGTGCTCGAGTGCTGTCTCGAGCTGTTGGAGAAGGGCCTCCTGGTCTCGCTGCAGGACCTCGGCGCCGCCGGACTGACCTCCTCGGCGGCAGAGATGGCCTCGGCCGGCGGGGTCGGGATCGACGTCGACGTCACGAAGGTGCCGCTGCGCGAGGGCGACATGGAGCCCTTCGAGATCATGGTCTCCGAGTCGCAGGAGCGGATGCTGGCGGTGGTCGAGCCGGCGCGTGTGGCCGAGGTGCTCGCCGTCTGCGAGAAGTGGCAGACCGGCGGGGCGGAGATCGGCGCGATCACCGAGAGCGGGCAGGTGCGGATCCTTCGAGACGGCGAGGTCGTCGGCGAGATGCCGGTCGAGGCCCTGGTCGACGGCTGCCCGCTCTACGACCTCGAGCCGGCCGAGCCGGAGGGCTGGATCTACGGAAACCGGTCCACCCTCGCCGTCGGTATCTCAGCCGAGGAGGAGCTGCTCGCCCTTCTCGCGTCCCCCAGCATCGCCTCCAAGCGCTGGGCCTTCGAGCAGTACGACTCGCTCGTCGGCTCGCGCACGGTGCGCCGTCCGGAGGGGGCCGACGCGGCGGTGCTGGCGCTGCCGGAGTCCGGCAACGCGGTCGCCGTCTCGATCGACGGCAACGGCCGCCGCGTCGCCTGCGACCCCTACAACGGCACCGTCGAGGCGGTGCTCGAGTGCGCCCAGAACCTCGCCTGCGTCGGCGCCGAGCCGCTCGGCCTGACCAACTGCCTCAACTTCGGCAATCCCGAGAAGCCGGCCACCGCCTGGCAGCTCGACCGTGCCGTCAGCGGCCTCGCCGACGCCTGCACCGCGCTCGGCGTCCCCGTGGTCGGCGGCAACGTCTCCCTCTACAACGAGGGACCCGAAGGCCCGATCTACCCCACCCCGGTGGTCGGGATGGTCGGCGAGCTGCCGGACCCGGCTCAGGTGGCTGGCAGCGCCTTCGCCCGCGAGGGCGACGCGATCGGCCTGGTCGGGCCCTTCGCACCGGTGCTGGCCGGCTCGGAGCTGGCCAAGCAGCGCGGCGAGCTCGACGCTGGCCTCCCCCGTCCAGACGTCGCGGCGGTCGCCGCCGCCTGCGCGATCGTCCGCGAGGCTGTCCGCGCCGGCCGGCTCGCCTCCGCCCACGACGTCAGCGACGGCGGCCTCGCCTGCGCTCTGGCCGAGTCCGCGATCGCCGGCGGTCTCGGCTGCCAGGTCGAGCTGCAGCCGCTGCGCGACCGCGGCTGCCTGCCCGAGAACGCCCTCTTCGGCGAGGGCAGCGGCGGCTTCCTAGTCAGCGGCGAGCGCGAGGTCCTCGAGGGGCTTGGCGCCACCTACCTAGGCGAGGTCGGCGGCGCCGCGATCGAGATCGCCGCCGGCGACCGCAGCATCCGGCTCGATCTCGCCGAGGCCGAGCGCGCCTGGCGCTCCCTCCCGGCTCAGGCCGAGGGCGACGGCGCCTGAGACCAGAGCGGCGATCGCGGCGAACAGATAGGCGGCGTGGGCCGAGTCGAGCGACTCGGCGAGGGTGGTCGGTTCGCCGACGATCGCGATCAGCAGCGCGGTGCCTAGGACGGCGCCGACCTGGCGGAAGGCGGCGTTGACGGCGCTGGCGGTGGCGAAGCGGTCGACCGCGACGTCGCCGACGGCCGCGGCGCCGAGGACGGGGAAGGCGAGGCCGATGCCGATGCCGGTCAGGCAGGCGCCGGGGAACCAGAGGCCGAGGTAGTCGGGCTCGGCGCCGGCCGAGCGCAGGACCATCACGCCGGCGGCGAAGACGAGGGTGCCGGGGACGACGACCGCGCGGAAGCCGAAGCGGTCGGCGAGGCGGCCGGCGGGGCCGGCGACGACGGTCGAGAGCGCCGGCCCGGGCAAGGCCGCCAGACCCGCCTGCAGGATCGTGTAGCCCCAGATCGAGGTGAGGAAGAGGACGTTGCCGAGGATCAGCGAGAAGAAGGCGGTGGCGAACAGCAGGGTGCCGAGGTTGCCGAGGCGGAAGGAGCGGTGGGCGAACAGCGACGGCTCGACGATCGGGCGCGGGTGGCGCAGGCTGCGCGCGACCACTCCCGCCAGCAGCACAGCCGCGAGCGCGAAACAGCCGAGCGTGGGCGCCGAAGCCCAGCCCCAGTCGTTGCCCTCGACGATGCCGAGCGTGACGGTCGCCAGCGAGATCGCCAGCATCGCCGCCCCAGGCAGATCCGGCAGGCGGCTGTCGAGCAGTTGCGGCCGCGGCAGGCCGTCGCGGCCGGCGAGGACGATCGCGACGCCGAGCGGCAGGTTGACGAGGAAGACCAGGCGCCAGTCGGAGAGCTCGACCAGCGCCCCGCCCAGGGTGGGGCCGATCGCCGCCGCCGCCGCGGCCGAGGCGCCCCACAACCCGACGCCGGCGGAGCGACGCTCGACCGGGAAGCTGTCGAGGACGATCGCCAGCGAGGCCGGCGCGATCATCGCCGCGGCGACCCCCTGCAGCACCCGGAACGCGATCAGCAGCGGCAACGTCGGCGCAACCGCGCAGAGCAAGCTGGCGATGGTGAAGGCGACGACGCCGAGCAGGAAGACGCGACGGTGCCCGAAGCGGTCGGCGAGCCCGCCGGCCGGCACCAGCAGCGCGGCGATGATGACGAAGTAGCCGTCCAGCACCCACGAGAGCGCGTCGCGCCCGGACCCGGCGAACGACTCGGAGATGTCCGGGAAGGCGATGTTGACGATCGTGGTGTCGAGGAAGGCGACGAAGGCGCCCGCGCAGGCGATCGCGACCGCGCGCCTTCTATGTCGCTCGTCATACATCCTCGGCGCCGGACTATAGACTATGTCCGTGGGCATAACCAGACTCGCGGACGCGGAAGCGATCGAGCCGGCGCGGCGCGACGGGCGCGAGCGGCTGCTGAACGGCGCCCGCAGATTGCTGGCGGAGAAGGGATACGCCGGGATGGAGCTGCGCGACGTCGCCGAGCGCGGCAAGGCGCCGCGCGGGTCGATCTACCACCACTTCCCCGGCGGCAAGCGCCAGCTCGCGGTCGAGGCCGCCGAACTGGAGGGAACCGAGATCCGCGCCGCGATCGAGCGCTCGCTGGCGGAGCGAGGTCTGGCCGAGACGCTGACGATGTTCGGCGAGACGTTCCGGCGCCGGGTCAAGGACCGGCCCGAGCTGCTGGGCTGCCCCGTCGCCGCCGCGGCGCTCGCCCGTCCCGAAGACCCTGCCCTCGCCGCCGCGGCCACCGCCGCCTTCCAGAGCTGGGAAGCCCCGATCGCCGCCGCCCTGCGCGAAGAAGACGTTGCGGCCGGGGACGCCGAGGCGTTCGCCGGCCTCGTCGTCTCGACGGTCGAGGGCGCCCTGGTGCGCGCCCGCGCAGCCGGCGACCAGGCGCCGCTGGACTCCGCCGTCGCCGGTCTGCAGCAGGCGCTCGAGGCCCTGCTCCGGCGCCCCGGCTCTGGTGGTTGAGCTCTGTTTCGCGTAGCGAGCCAAAGCTCAACCACGCCCTGCCCGCGGGCGGTTTAGACAGCTCCCCTGCGGGGACTTTGAGAGAGCGCCCCGAGCTGCGCGCCGGGGCGCGGGAATGGAGCAGAGACGTTGACAACCTGCCGGGCGACGCGCGCCCTGGCTTGCCTGGCCGCCGTGGCCGGGGCGGTCACGGCGCTCGCCGCCTGCGGGGGCAGCTCGGAAGGGTCGGGACCGCGCGAGCTCACCTTCTTCGTCGCGATCCAGCCCGGCGGCACGATCGAGGAAGTCTCGAAACGGTGCTCGAAAGAGTCCGGCGGCCGCTACGAGATCACGCCGGAATTCCTCCCCACCGACGCCACCCAGCAGCGTGAGCAGCTGGTGCGGCGACTCGGCGCCGAGGATCCCTCGATCGACATCGTCGGCATGGACGTGATCTGGACCGGCGAGTTCGCCAACGCGGGCTGGGTCGAAGAGTGGAAGGGGCCGCTGAAGCAGCAGGTCACCGAACAGGTCTTCCCCAACGTGATCGAGACCGCCTCCTTCGAGGGCGGCCTCTACGCCGCTCCGTTCAACACCAACACGCAGCTGCTCTGGTACCGCAAAGACCTGGTCAAACAGCCCCCGCAGACCTGGGACGAGATGATCGAGGCGGCCGAAAAACTGAAAGAAGCCGGGACGATCCAGGTTCAGGCCAGCCGCTACGAGGGCTTCATGGTCTGGGCCAACGCGCTGATCGAGAGCGCCGGCACCGAAATCCTCTCGGGGCCCGAAGCGGTCGACCTCGAACAGGCCCCGACCGAGAAAGCGCTGGCGGTGATCGGCCGCCTGGCGAACTCCTCGGCCGCCCCGCCGAGTCTCTCGACCTCCGACGAGGACACCGCCCGGCTCGGATTCGAGGGCGGCGAATCGGCCTTCATGACCAACTACACGTTCGCCTACGCCAGCGCCCAGACGGAAGCCCCCGACATCGGCAAAGAGATGGGCTTCGCCCGCTTCCCCGAGGTCGTGGCGGGGACGCCGAGCAAACCCCCGCTCGGCGGCTTCAACCTCGCGGTCAGCGCCTTCTCCGAGCACAAGGACGTCGCCTTCGACGCCGCCGCCTGCCTCGCGGGCAAAGAAAGCCAGCTGACCGCGGTCGAACTCGACGGCCTTCCCCCCTCGCGCTCGGACCTCTACACCGACAAAGTCGTGACCGAGGCCTATCCGGGCTTCGCGCCGCTCGTCAAGGAATCGATCGAGGAATCGGGGCCGCGCCCGACGACCCCTGCCTACCAGGACGTCTCGCTGGCCGTGCAGCGCTCGCTGCACCCCCCGGACAAGATCGACGCGGAAGACACCGAATCGATCTATGACGAGCTGAAGTCGAACCTCGAAGACGCCGTCAAGCGGGAAGGGCTGCTCTGATGGAGGCAAGCGCGCCAGCCAACCCGAACCCGCCCGCGGCCGCCGGGGCCAGCGCCCGCACCCGCTCGGAGCGCAAGCTCGCCTGGATGCTCTGCGCGCCGGCGGTGCTGGCGATGCTCGCCGTCACCGCTTACCCGATCGGCTACGCGATCGTCCTCTCGCTGCAGCAGGTCGACCTCCGTTTCCCCGACGAGGGCGGCTTCGTCGGCCTCGACAACTACGTCTCCGTGCTCAGCTCCCAGCTCTGGTGGACCGATTTCTTCAACACCGTCTTCATCCTCGTCACCACGGTGGCGATCGAGCTGGTGCTGGGGATGGCGATCGCCCTGGTCATGCACCGGGCGATCTTCGGCCGCGGCGTCGTCCGCACCTCGGTCCTGATCCCCTACGGGATCATCACCGTGGTCGCCGCCTTCGCCTGGCAGTTCGCATTCGCGCCCGAATCCGGCTTCGTCAACAACCTGCCGCTGATCTCCGACGAAATGGACTGGTTCGGCGGCCGTTTCAGCTCCTTCGCGGTGATCATCATGGCGGAGGTCTGGAAGACGACGCCGTTCATGGCGCTGCTGCTCCTGGCCGGCCTGGTCACCATCGACAGCGGGCTCTACGAGGCGGCGAAGGTCGACGGCGCCAGCGCCTGGCAACGCTTCACCCGCATCACCCTGCCGCTGATGAAGCCGGCGATCCTCGTCGCGCTGCTCTTCCGCTCCCTCGACGCGTTCCGCGTCTTCGACACGATCTTCATCATGACCCGCGGCGCCCAGGACACCGAATCGGTCTCGATCCTCGGCTTCAACCAGCTGATCTCCCGCCTCAACCTCGGCCTCGGCTCGGCCGTCTCGGTGCTGATCTTCCTCTGCGTCTTCCTGATCGCGTTCCTCTTCGTCAGGGGGTTCGGCGCGCGGCTGGAGGAAGGACGACCGGGAGGCTGAGATGGGACGGGGAAGCCGCGATTACGCCCTCTGGTCGATCGGCATCCTGCTGGTGCTGCTGTTCGCCCTGATCCCGGTCCTCTGGCTGATCTCGGTCTCGCTGAAGCCGCCGGAAGCGATCACCGACGGCCGCTTCATCCCCTCCGAAGTCTCCTTCGACAACTACAAGAGCCTGTTCGAAGGCGGGATCGACGACAGCCCCTTCATCAAGCCTCTGATCAACTCGATCGGGATCGCGCTGATCACCACGGTGATCGCGATCACCCTCGCCGCCTTCACCGCCTACGCGATCGCCCGGCTCGAATTCCCAGGCAAGCGCGTGATCCTCGCCGGGGCGCTGGCGATCGCGATGTTCCCGCCGATCTCCACCGTCGGGCCGCTCTTCGACATGTGGCGGGCGCTCGGCCTCTACGACACCTGGCCGGGGCTGATCATCCCCTACCTCACCTTCTCGCTGCCGCTGGCGATCTACGTCCTGGTCGCCTTCTTCCGGGAGATTCCCTGGGAGCTCGAGCAGGCAGCCCAGGTCGACGGCGCCACCCCGTTCCAGGCGTTCACCAAGGTGATCGTGCCGCTCGCCGCGCCGGGCGTGTTCACGGCCGCGATCCTCGTCTTCATCTTCGCCTGGAACGACTTCCTCTTCGCGATCTCGCTCACCTCCTCGGATGCCTCCCGCACCGTGCCCGCCGCCCTCGCCTTCTTCACCGGCGAGTCGTCGTTCACGGCGCCGACCGGCAGCATCGCCGCCGCGGCGGTAGTCGTGACGGTGCCGATCATCGTCTTCGTACTCATCTTCCAGCGCCGAATCGTCGCCGGCCTCACCTCCGGCGCCGTCAAGGGATAAGGAGCAACGCCATGGCAGAGATAGTGCTCGATGGAGTCACCAAGGTCTTCGGCGACGGCTACGAGGCCGTCAAGGACATGGACCTCGAGATCGCCGACGGCGAGTTCATGATCCTCGTCGGCCCGTCGGGCTGCGGCAAGTCGACGGCGCTGCGGATGATCGCCGGTCTCGAGGACATCTCCAGCGGCGAGCTGACGATCGGCGGCGAGCAGGTCAACGACCGGGCGCCGAAGGACCGCGACGTGGCGATGGTCTTCCAGAACTACGCGCTCTACCCGCACATGACCGTGCGCGAGAACATGGGCTTCGCGCTGAAGCTGGCGGGCGCCGACAAGGGGGAGATCGACCGCAAGGTCGAGGACGCGGCGAGGACGCTCGACCTCACCCAGCACCTCGACCGGCGCCCGGCCAACCTCTCCGGCGGCCAGCGGCAGCGGGTGGCGATGGGGCGGGCGATCGTGCGGGACCCGAAAGCCTTCCTGATGGACGAGCCGCTCTCCAACCTCGACGCGAAGCTGCGGGTGCAGATGCGGACCGAGGTGGCGAAACTGCAGTCGAAACTGGAGACGACCACCGTCTACGTCACCCATGACCAGACCGAGGCGATGACCCTCGGCGACCGGGTCGCGGTGATGCGGGCGGGGGTCCTGCAGCAGGTCGGCACCCCGGCCGACCTCTACGACAACCCGAAGAACCTCTTCGTCGCCGGCTTCATCGGCTCGCCGGCGATGAACTTCATGCCCGGGGAGCTGAGCGGCCGCAAGGTGAAGCTGCCGATCGGCGAGGCCGAGATCGGCGAGGAGATCGCCCGCGGCCACGACGGCCCCGTCGTGGCGGGCCTGCGCCCGGAGAGCTTCGAAGACGCCTCCCTGGTCGGCGACCTCGCGGACGAGCGCGGGATCGTCTTCGAGGCCGAGATCGATCTGGTCGAGTCGCTCGGCTCCGACCTCTTCGTCTACTTCCACGTCGAGTCGCCGGGCGTCCAGTCCGACCAGCTCGCCGACGTGATCGCCGACCGCCTCGAGGAGACCGGCGTCCCCGAACAGCGCGAGGGCCAGGAGCAGCTCGTCGCCCGCCTCGAACCGACCAGCAAGGTGAAACGCCGCGACAGCGCCAAGCTATGGGCCGACACGAGCAAGCTCCACCTCTTCGATCCCGAGAGCGGCGAGAACCTGACGCGGGCCGTCGAGCCGTCCTCGGCCGCCTCAGGCGACGGCGACCAGGCGTGACATCAGCTCGGCGGCCTGGGTGTCGTCGAGGCCCTGCTCGCGGGCGAGGCCCTGCCAGGTGCGGAACGCGACCGCGTGACCGATGGCGGCGCGGGCGCGGGCGCGTGCCTTGCCGCGCAGTCCCCGCCCTTTCATCAGGATCTCGGTGGCTTCCGCGAGCAGGCCGCGGAAGCCGCCCATCAGCTCCCCCACGACCGGGACGGCGGCTTCGTCGCGCAGCAGCTTGTCGAGCATCCCCTCGGTGCGGCGGTAGTAGGCGTAGAGCTCGCGCAGGGCGAAGTCGAGGCGCTCGGCGGGATCGGCGACCTCGCCCCAGGCGCCGAGGTCGGGGGGTGGGTTCGCCTCGGCCCAATGCGCCGAGCAGGCGCCGAAAAGCGCCCGCTCGTCGGGGAAGTGCCGGTACAGAGTGGAGCGGCGGACACCGGCCTGCTCGGCCACCGCGCTCATCGAGGTGCGGGCGGGGCCGAGCGAGCCGTGCAGCTCGACCGCGCTTTCGGTGATCCGCAGCCGGGTCTGCGCCTCGGCTTCGGCGCGCCGCTTCTTCTCGTACTTGCGCTTTCGATCGGACATAGGTGTACGACGAATATTGACAGATCGTCCGGTCGGCGCTAACTTTTCGTGCAACAGTGATGTCCAACGAAAGGAAAGAACGATGGCAACGGTGATTGGCCCAAGCGACGGCAAGGCGGGCTTCCTCGGCAGCATCGGGGTGCGGTTCATGATCGACGGCGAGGACGCGGGCGGTGACTTCTCCCTGGTCGAACACCCGCTCTCTCCCCGGGCGCTGGCGGCGCCGCTGCACCGCCATACCCGCGAGGACGAGTACAGCTTCGTGCTCGAAGGGCGGATGGGCGGCCTGCTCGGCGACGAGGTGGTGGAGGCGGGTCCGGGCGACCTCGTCTTCAAGCCCCGCAACGAGTGGCACACCTTCTGGAACGCGGGCGACGAGCCCTGCCGGATCCTCGAGATCATCGCCCCCGCGGGCTTCGAGCACTTCTTCGAGGAGCTTGTGGACATGGGCGGCGTCCTCAAGGCCGCCCCCGAGGAGGTGGCGGCGCTGAGCGAGCGCTACGGGCTGGAAATGCAGCCGGACAGCGTCCCGGAGCTGCTGGAGCGCTTCGGCCTGCAGGTCGGCGAGCCGGTGGAGGGGGCGCTCACGCTCGCATAGCGCCGCAAATACCGCAAGTCAGAGACCGGCAGGGTAGCCGTGCGGCGCTGCTACCCTGCCGGGGTAGGCAGTCTGCCTGCGCGTCACGTCCTTTTCCAACGCGAGGAACACGCGCTTTGACTCCGTTTCAGGGGCAGCCGATAGATGGCGACTCGCCGCGCGAGGAATGCGGCGTCTTCGGCGTATACGCGCCCGGCCACGACGTCGCCCGCCTCGCCTACTTCAGCCTCTACGCGCTGCAGCACCGCGGCCAGGAGTCAGCCGGGATCGCCGCCTGCGAGGGCGGTCACATCACCACCCTCCGCGACAGCGGCCTCGTCTCCCAGGTCTTCGACGAGGAGAAGCTGCGGGCGCTGGCCGGGGACATGGCGATCGGCCACGTGCGCTACTCGACCACCGGCGGCGGCTCCTGGGAGAACGCGCAGCCGGTCTGGCGCGACGACGGCCGCGAGGTCGCCCTGGCCCACAACGGCAACCTGACCAACGCGGTCGAGCTCTGGGCGGAGCTGAAGGAGGCCGGAATCGACTTCCGCGGCACCTCCGACTCGGAGATCATCGCCGCCCTGCTCTCCTCCCATGGCGGCAAGCTGATCGAGGACGCGGTCAGCGACGTGATGCCGCGGCTGCGGGGCGCCTACTCGACCGTGGTCATGACCAAGCGGGCGATCGTCGCCTTCCGCGACCCGCACGGGATCCGCCCGCTCTCGCTCGGCCGCCTCGACGACCGCTTCGTCGTCGCCTCCGAGAGCTGCGCCTTCGACATCATCGGCGCCGAGCTGATGCGCGAGGTCCACCCGGGCGAGATGGTCTCGCTGACCGAGCGGGGGCTGGAGACGCGCCAGGTGGTGAAGGCGGAGCGCCGCGCCACCTGCGTCTTCGAGCACATCTACTTCTCCCGCCCCGACAGCCGGCTCGAGGGCAAGGTGCTGCAGCAGTCGCGGGGGCGGATGGGCGAGATCCTCTGGCGCGAGTCGCCGGTCGAAGCCGACCTGGTGATCGCGGTGCCGGATTCCGGCAACCCGGCCGCGGCTGGCTTCGCGCGCGCCTCGGGCCTGCCGCGCGACGACGGCCTGATCAAGAACCGCTACGTGGCCCGGACCTTCATCCAGCCCGGCCAGGAGCTGCGCAAGCACGGCCTGCGGCTGAAGTTCAACCCGCTGCCGGAGATCGTCTCCGGGCAGCGGATCGTCGTCGTCGACGACTCGATCGTGCGCGGCAATACCACCCGCCAGATCGTCGGCATGCTGCGCGACGCCGGCGCCCGCGAGGTGCACCTGCGGATCTCGGCGCCGCCGATCCGCAATCCCTGCCACTACGGCGTCGACATGTCGACCCGCGAGGAGATGATCGCCCACGACCGCTCCGTGCAGGAGATTGCCGAGGAGCTCGACGCGGACTCCCTCGCCTACCTCTCGATGGAGGGCGTCTACGAGGCGATCGGCGGCGACCCCAACGAGCACTGCGACGCCTGCTTCAGCGGCTTCTACCCGCTCGGCGACCCCGACGAGGCGAACGGGAAGTTCGCGCTCGAGGACATCGCCGTGGTCCCCGCGAGCGGCTAGCGCCGTCAGCCGAGCGGGTTACGGAACCAGAGCGGCGACCAGATCGGCGGCTGGGCGGACGTCGTGGATGCGGGCGACGGTCTTCCCCGCGTAGAGCGGACCGGAGTCGACCAGCGTCGGAAAGCCGTCGTCCGTCGGGCCGATCGGGGTGAGCAGGCGGCTGGTCGGCCGCTGCGCGCGGGCGAGGCGAACCTGCAGGGCGGCGGGCATGTGACGAGCGCCGACTCCCGAGAGCCGGTTGAGGGCGCGGTTCAGGCGCGGGCCGCGAGGGTCGGCGCCGAGCCAGTGCTCCGTCGCAGCGTTGGCGACGACCCGGTGCGGCGCCGGCCAGCCGGCGCCGAAGAGCTCGGTCAGGACCGTGTCCTCGGCGGCCAGCAGGCGCTGCGTGTAGCCGGGATGGGCCCTGCTCTCCTCCGAGAGCAGGAAGCGGGTGCCGGCGACCGCGGCGCTCGCGCCGGCCTCCAGCGCACGGCGCACGTCCTCGCGCTCGGCGACGCCGCCGGCGAGCAGCAGCGGGTAACCGGCCGGCAGGGCCGCCCGCACCTGCTCCAGCAGCTCCAGGGCCGGAGCCCCGCCGCGCACGTGGCCGCCCGCCTCGACTCCCTGGACGATCGCCGCATCGGCTCCGGCCGCGTGCGCGGCACGAGCCTCGGCGACCGATCCGCACTGGTGCACCCAGGCGCCGGGGGTGCGCCGCCGGGGCCGCCCCCAGAAAGTGACGACAACGTCGGCAGCGGCGGCGGCGGCGAACCAGTCGGGCCGGGCGAACGGGAGCAGCAGGTTGACGGCGATCGGCCGCCCGGTGAGCCGGCGGGCCGCGGCCAGCTCGCGCTCGATCGCCGCCGCGCCGTTGACGGCGATCGTCCCAGCCCCCCGGCCTCGGAGACGGCGGCGGCCAGCTCGTGCCGGCTGAGGCCGCCGCCCATCCCGGCCTGGACGACCGGGGTCGAGAGCCCGAGGCGATCGAGGATCCTCACCCCCCGATCCTAGGCGGCGCCCCTACAGCCGCACCTCCGGCCCCCGGCGGGTCGTACCTGCTTGCCAGCCGCGCCAGCGAGAGGGCGCCGACCAGGAGGCCGAAGTCGCGCAGGGCGATGTCGTAGTAGCCGGAGTAGGTCAGCAGGTTGACGATGATCCCGCCCAGCCAGGCCGCGACGAGGCTGAGCCACGCGCGCCGGGCGGCTGCGCGAAGATGCGGCAGTGAGCGAGTTCCGCATCGTCGTGCTTGCCTCGGGCAACGGCACCAACCTGCAGGCGATCCTCGACACGCTGCACGGTCGCGACGGGATCGAGGTCGTCGGCGTCGGGTCGGACAAACCCGACGCCTGGGCGCTGGAACGGGCGCAGGTGGCCGGGGTCGCCACCGCCGTCTTCGCCCGCGACAGCTACGCCGACCGCGACGCGCGCGACGCCGCGATCGGCGACTGGATCGAGTCCCGCGGCGCCGACCTCGTCGTCCTCGCCGGCTACATGCAGCTGCTCAGCTCCGCCTTCGTCGCCCGCTTCCGCAACCGCGTCGTCAACATCCATCCGGCGCTGCTGCCGGCCTTTCCCGGCCTCGACGCGATCGGCCAGGCGCTGGACGCGGGGGTCGGAACGACCGGGGTCACCGTCCACTTCGTCGACGAGGGAGTCGACACCGGGCCGCCGATCCTCCAGCGCGAGGTCGCGGTACCCCCCGGGCGCGGCCGGGAGGATCTGGCGGCGGCGGTCCACGCGGTCGAGCACGAGCTCTACCCGGAGGCGATCCGCATGATCGCGGAGGGCCGGGTTAGGATCGACCCCGACGACCCGCGGGTCGTCTCGATCGATGACTGAGCCAGCCGCAGACACTCCCCCGAAGGCCCTGAGCGACGGCGCGATCCGGGTGCGGCGGGCGCTGATCTCGGTCTCCGACAAGACCGGCGTGGCGGACTTCGCCAAGGGCCTGGCCGCGCTCGGGGTCGAGATCCTCTCCACCGGCGGCACCGCGATGGCGCTGCGCGAGGCGGGCCTCGAGGTCACCGACGTCTCCGAGTTCACCGGCCAGGAGGAGATCCTCGACGGGCGCGTGAAGACGCTGCACCCGCGGCTGCACGCGGCGCTGCTGGCGCGGCGAGACGACCCGGCGCACATGGCGACGCTGGAGCGCGAGGGGATCGAGCCGATCGACGTGGTCTGCGTCAACCTCTACCCCTTCGAGCAGACCGTCGCCGGGCACGACGTCGCGCCCGAGGCGGCGATCGAGAACATCGACATCGGCGGGCCGACGATGATCCGCGCCGCCGCCAAGAACCACGACAGCGTCGCCGTCGTCGTCAAGCCCGAGTCCTACGACGCCGTCTGCGCCGAGCTGGAAGAGAGCGGCGGCGAGATCTCCGCCACCACGCGCCACTGGCTCGCCAACGAGGCCTTCGCCCAGACCGCCCGCTACGACGCCGCGATCAGCCGCTGGTTCTCGACCGAGTACGAGGACTTCCCCGAGCACCTCGCGGTCGCCTACGAGAAGGTGCTCGACCTCTCCTACGGCGAGAACCCCCACCAGCGCGGGGCTCTGTACGCCGAGGCGGGCGCCCGCAGCCACGTCCTCTCGCGGGTCTCGAAGCTGCACGGCAAGGCGCTCTCGTTCAACAACGTCCTCGACCTCGACTCCGCCCGCGGCCTGGTCGACGACTTCGAGGGGCCCGCCTGCGTGATCGTCAAGCACAACAACCCCTGCGGGGTGGCGGTCGGGGAGAACGCGCTCGAGGCCTACCTGAAGGCGCTGTCCTGCGACCCGCTCTCGGCCTACGGCGGCGTGATCGCGCTGAACCGGCCGGTGAGCCGGGAGCTGGCCGAGAAGCTGCACGAGAACTTCGTCGAGGTTCTGAACGCACCCGGCTTCGAGGACGGCGCGCTCGACGTGCTGCAGCAGAAGGAGGCGATCCGCATCCTCTGCGAGGAGGAGCGGCGCGAGCCGGACCCGCGCGAGCGCGACGTCAAACGCGTGCTCGGCGGGCTGCTGATCCAGGACCGCGACGGCGACCCGGAGCCGCGGGAGATCATGGAGGTGGTTACCCGGACGCAGCCGAGCGAGGAGCAGTGGCGCGACCTCCTCTTCGCCTGGACCGTCGTGCGCCGCGTCCGCTCCAACGCGATCGTGCTCGCCAAGGGCGGCGCCAGCCTCGGCATCGGCGCCGGTCAGATGAGCCGGGTCGACTCCGTCCGCCTCGCGGTCGAGAAGTGCCGCGACGCCCGCGGCGAAGAGGCGGCCTCGCTCCTATCCGGCTCCGCCCTCGCCTCCGACGCCTTCTTCCCCTTCGCCGACGGCCCCGAGCTGGCGATCCAGGCCGGAGCCAACGCCGTGATCCAACCCGGCGGCTCCAAACGCGACGCCGAGGTGATCGAGGCCTGCGACGCCGCCGGCGTCGCGATGGTCTTCACCAAGCACCGCCACTTCCGGCACTAGCCGCCGCTGCCTAGACGAGAGCGACGTCGACCAGCTCGACCTCGTACTCCTTGAGCCACATGTTGAGCCGCAGAGCGGTCTCCAGGCGGGCGCGCTCGGCAAAGGTCACGCCGGTCGGAGTTTCGTCGAGAACGGCACGCGCCTCCTCGCCGCTGAGGAAGGGCTGGATCGGCTCCTCGGGCTTATCCATGATCTGCCTCAGAGCGGCTCTCAGGCTTTCGTCGTAGCGAAGGTCCTGCGTCAGGGGATAGCCGGACTTGCGCCGCTCGAGGACCGCTTGGGGCAACAGATCGCTGGTCGCCTCGCGCAGCAGGCTCTTCTCGCGCCCGTCGGCGGTCTTCATCGCCCATGGCGTGTTGAACACGTACTCCACCAACCGGTGATCGCAGAAGGGGACCCGGACCTCCAATCCGGTCGCCATGCTCATCCTGTCCTTGCGGTCGAGGAGGTTGGGCAGCATCCGAGTCAGGTGCTGGTGCGTGATCTCCCGCATCCGGTGCTCGTCCTCGGCTTCGTCCTCGAGATGCGGGACTTCGGCGATCGACTCTGCGTGCTGACCCATCATGTAATCGAGCACGCCGAGCCGCTGGGCGAGCTCCATGTCGACGAGCGAGGTGGCGCCGCCGCCTTCCTGGAGCATCGCCACGGCCCAGGGGAACAGCGGCACGTCGACGACGGCTTTGTTGTGCATCCACGGGTAGCCCCCGAAGACCTCGTCGGCGCCCTCCCCGGAGAGAGCAACGGTCGAGTGCCCGCGAATCGCCCGGAAGAGGAGGTGGAGCGAGATGTCCGCGTCGGCGAGGTGGATGGGAAGGTCCATCGCCAGCACCGCCGCACGCCGAGCCTCGGGATCGAGCAGGGCCTCGGTGTCGAGCATGATGCTTTCGTGGACCGAACCGACGTGCTCCGCGACTTCTTCCGCGAATGGGCGATCCGCGGTGTTGTGCAATTCGAGCGCGTCGGAAGCGAGGCTCTCCGCATCGAAGGTGAAGTCGACGGCGAAGCTGCGCACATCCTCGGGGTGCCCCTCAGACCGCTGCGCCAGAGCGACGAGAGCGCTCGAGTCGAGGCCGCCCGACAACAGCATGCACAGGGGCACGTCGGAGACGAGCTGCCGCGCCACGATGTCCTCGAGCAGTTCGCGGGTCGTGGAGATCGTCGTCTGCAGGTCGTCCTCGTGCGGTCTAGCCTGCAGCTCCCAGTACTTGTGCACCGAGGAACCAGAGCGAGCGAGCTTCAGATAGTGCCCGGGCCTGAGCTCGAACAGGTCCATGAACGGGGTCAGGCCGAGCGTCCTGATCTGGGTCAGAAGACTGCAGAGGCCCTGCGAGTCGACCCTGCGCCTGGCGAGGGGGTTGGCGAGGATCGCCTTTGGCTCGGACCCGAACAGCATGCCGGTGGGAAGCGGGTAATAGAAGAGCGGCTTGATGCCGAGGCGGTCCCGGACGAGCAGCAACTCGTCCGCTCGTCCGTCCCAGATCGCAAACGCGTACATCCCGTTGAGTCGCTCGAAGCTGGCCTCACCCCACTCGAGATAGGCCTGCAGCACCACCTCGGTGTCGCTCGCGGTCCTGAACTGGCGCCCCGCTGAGGTGAGCTCGGCGCGCAGCTCCTTGTAGTTGTAGATCTCACCGCTGTAGGTCAGGACCACGTCGTCGGCAACCATCGGCTGGATGCCGCCCTCGATGTCGATGACGGCCAGCCTTCGATGCCCGATCGCCGCATGGGGGGAGAGCCAGACGCCTTCGTCGTCGGGCCCCCGGGCGGCCATCGAGGCCGTCATCGCCTCGACCGTGCTCCGCTCCTCCCGGAGATCGGCGTCGTAGTCGACCCAGCCCGCAATTCCACACATGACAGCTCCCCCCGGTTGAAAAGGCCCTGAGAACTGAGCTGTGTATCAGGCTCCGTAGCGCCAGTCGACCGTTAGGGGACTAGTTGGCACTAATGCCCCCGGGTCAGCTCCTTCTGCCTCTCGCTGGCCAGGCGGACGTGGTCGCAGACCTCTTCCGGGGCGTCGGCGGTGACCAGCAGGCCTTTGTCGTCGGTGGCGATCAGGCCGTTGTCCTCGAGGCTGTGGTCGATCCACTCGAGCAGCGGGCGCCAGTACGCGGTGTCGACGAGGATGACCGGAAAGTGCTGGACGCGTTCGGTCTGGATCAGGGTCAGGCTCTCGAACAGCTCGTCGAGGGTGCCGAAGCCGCCGGGGAAGATGACGAAGGCGCGGGCGTAGCGGACGAACATCAGCTTGCGGGCGAAGAAGTAGTGGAATTCGACGCCGCGGTTGACGTAGCGGTTGACGTGCTGCTCGTGCGGCAGTTCGATGTTGAGCCCGACCGAGAGGCCGCCGGCCTCGGCGGCGCCCCGGTTGGCGGCCTCCATCAGCCCCGGGCCGCCGCCGGTGATGACCGTGAAGCCATTGCGGGTGAGGCAGGCGCCGGTCTCGCGGCAGAGCTCGTACCAGCGGTGCCCTTCGGGCACGCGTGCGGAGCCGAAGACGGAGACGCCGTCCTCGACGTCGCGCAAGGCGTCGAAGCCGGCGTCGACCTCGGTGCGGATGCGGTCGAGCCGCTCCTCGTCCTGGAGCTCGACGTCGCAGGGGACGCGCAGCAGGTGCTCGTCGCGCCTCGCCCCGTGTCCGTCCAGTCTGCGGTTCTGGTCCACCGGCTCCTCCATCGCCGAGTCCGGGCCCGATGCATGCCCCCGGCGGGATTCGAACCCGCGCCGCGCGGCTTAAAAGGCCGCCGCTCTAACCAACTGAGCTACAGGGGCGCAAGGCCAGGGTAGAGCCTCGGACCGGATCGGCGTCGGCTTCGCCGCCGGCTCTGGACTAACCGGCGGGCTGGTATTGCACGGTGTTGACCGCCCCGACGGGCTTCTCCACAACGACGCAAATCGCCGTCACCGTCATCGTGCCCCGGCCGGACCATGAGAAGCCAGTCGCCGTCCAACCGGTTCGCAGCGGGCTTGGCCCGCTGTCGTTGACCGTGGCGGCTTCCGAGTTGCTCACGGTCGCCCCGCCGCCGGTCACATAGCTGCCAGGCGGGCAGTTGGCGGTCGCCGAGCCGGACCTTCCGAACGGCGGCAACGACGTGGTCGTGGCCTGATAGTGGATGCCGTTCAGAGCGGCAGCGCTGACCCCGGCGAGCGTTTTCTCGTTTATCTGCGTTCCGGTGAGGGAGTCGGCTTTGACCTGGCGGCCGGTGATCGATTTCGGCTTGATCCGATTGGAGGGGATCGTCTTCGGCTTGATCCGGTTGCCCGGCAGTGAATTCCGCTTGATCTGCTTTCCGCTGATCTTCCCGGCCGCATAGACCGAACCCCCGAGCGCTATGAAAAGCGCGAGGCACGCGACCACGTTGGAGAACGAGAGCAACCTTCGAAATCGAGCGAGCACGCTGAGCCTCCTGGTATCGATAGCCGGAAACGAACTTATTGCATACCCAGAGAACCTCGGTGTTATCAGGAGAGGTCGGGCAATCCCTGGTAGGGGGTCGAGGCCTCGGCGTGCGTGCGTTGAGGTATGCGGCCGGCGCGGCGGGCGGCGTGGCCTGCCTCGACGGCGCCGCAGAGGGCGCGCGCCATGGCAGTGGGCTCGGCGGCGCCGAAGATGGCGCTGGCGGCGAGCACGGCGTCGCAGCCGAGCTCCATCGCCAGGGCGGCGTCGGAGGCGGTGCCGATGCCCGCGTCGAGGACGACCGGGACGGAGGCGCGCTCGGCGATGATCGCGACGTTGTAGGGGTTGCGGATGCCGGCGCCGGAGCCGATCGGCGAGCCCAGCGGCATCACCGCGGCGCAGCCGGCCTCCTCGAGCCGGCGCGCGAGGATCGGGTCGTCGTTGGTGTAGGGGAGGACGGTGAAGCCGTCGGCGACGAGCTGTTCGGCCGCGTCCAGCAGCTCGACCGCGTCCGGGTAGAGCGTGCGGTCGTCGCCGATCACCTCGAGCTTGATCCACTCGGTCTGGAAGGCCTCCCGGGCGAGCCGGGCGGTGCGGACCGCGTCGCGGGCGGTGAAGCAGCCCGCGGTGTTGGGCAGGGCGAAGAGGCCGAGGCGGTCGATCACGTCGAGCACCGAGCCCTCGGCGCCGGGATCGACGCGCCGCAGGGCGACGGTGACGATCTCGGTCCCGGCGGCGCGCAGCGCCGACTCCATCTGCTCCAGCGAGCGGAAGCCGCCGGTCCCCGCGATCAGGCGCGATGACCATTGCCGTCCCCCAAGCTCCCAGGTATCGGACCCGCCCTGGATCGCCGCCAGCACCTCGACGCTCTGGTCCTCGCGCAGCGGCGTCGTCTCCCACTCCCCCCGCGGCACCACCTCCCCGTCGAGGGCGACGGCGATGCCGCGGGCCTCCGCGTCGGCCCCGGACTGCCGCACCGCGTCGGCCAGCGTCGCCGCGGACGACAGCTCGCGCCGCTCCCCGTTGAGCTCGATCCTCATCGAGCAACCTCCGCGGCGCTCCCGCCTTTTGTCGCCCTCTGGGCGACAAAAGGCGCGTTCCCGGAGTCCACGAGCAGGTCCGCGATCTCTTCGGCGGTCAGCGGGGCCAGCAGGATGCCGTTGCGGTAGTGGCCCGTCGCCAGCAGCAGGCCGTCGACGGCGCCGGGGCCGACGATCGGCAGGTTGTCGGGAGTACCGGGGCGCAGGGCCGCCATCGCGTCGACCAGCTCCATCTCGGCGACGTCGGGGAGCAGGCGGTAGGCCTCGCGCAGCAGCTCGTGGACGCCGCCGGCGGTGACGGCGGTGTCGAAGCCCTGCTCTTCGGTCGTCGCGCCGACGATCAGGCGGCCGTCGGGACGCGGCACCAGGTAGACGCGCTCGGAGGCGAGGATGCGCTCGCAGGGCGGGGCGCCGTCGCGGCTGCGCAGCTCGAGGATCTGGCCCTTGACGGGGCGCACCGGGGGACGGGCGTGCTGGGGCAGCCACTCGGCCCGGCCCGACCAGGCGCCGGCCGCGAGCACGACCGCCGCGGCCCGCAACTCCTGGCCGGCGGCGGTCCGCACCCCCGCCAGCCGCTCGCCGTCGAAGACCCCGGCGACCGCCTCGGAGCCCGTCCGCAGCTCCCCCCCGGCCTCGGCGAGCGCCGCCGCCAGCGCCCGGGTCAACGCCCGCGGGTCGACCGCCGCCTCACCGGGCGCATGCACCCCGCCGTTGAACGAGGGCGTCAGTCCCGGCTCGAGCGCGCGGCAGCGGCGCGGCGGAAGCCACTCCGCCTCCAGACCGAGCGAGCGCTGCAGCTCGTGCACGCGGCGCAGCTCCGCCGCCTCGTCGCGGTCGAGCGCGACGTGGATGGCGCCCTGGCGCGAGTACCCGGTCGACGCTCCGGTCGCCTCCTCGAGCTCGGCGATGAAGTCGGGATAGAGGCGGGATGCGGCCAGAGTCATCTCCAGGAGCTGCGGCTCGCCGAAGGCGAGCTCTCCGACCGGGGCCAGCATCCCGGCGGCGACCCGCGTCGCCCCGGCGGGAGGCTCGGCCGCGTCGAGCACCGCCACCCGCGCTCCGCGTTGCGCGGCGCGCCAGGCGCAGGCAAGGCCGATCGCCCCGCCGCCAACGAACACCGCGTCGAAACTGCCTCTGTCGGTCAAGCCATTGCCTCCGCCGGCATTACCCGGATCAGGTCAGACGGTCGGTGACCTCGGTGCCACCCTCTCAGCCCTCACGGGCTCCCGTGCATGACGATGCTACCCCTCCCGGTGCGGCGGCAGGACGGGCGACGAGTTCATAATCGGCCCATGAGCCTCGCGCCACCCGAGTCGGTCGGTCCGCTGCGGAAGGAGCGCCTGCGCACCGCGCGGCTCTACTTCGTCTGTGAGGCGCGACCCGGGGGCGAGGATCCGGAAGCGCTTCTGCGCGCGGCGCTGAGCGGAGGCGTCGACATCGTCCAGCTGCGCGAGAAGCACCTGGAGCGCGGGGAGATCGAGCGCGCCGCGGCGACCTTCCGGCGCGTCTGCGACACCTACAGCGCCCCCTTCATCGTCAACGACGATCCGGAGCTGGCCCGCGCCTGCGGCGCCGACGGCGTCCACGTCGGCCAGGAGGATGCGTCGGTCGAGGAGGCGCGCGAGCTGCTCGGCCCGGAGGCGATCGTCGGCCTCTCGACCCACTCGCCGGAGCAGATCGCGGCCGCCGCGGCGCGGCCCGTCGACTACATCAGCGCCGGTCCGATCTGGGAGACGCCGACCAAGGCCGGGCGCCCGGCGGTCGGGCTCGACCTCATCTCCCACGCCGCCGAGCACGCGGCGCATCCCTTCTTCGCGATCGGCGGCATCGACCCCTCGAACGCGGTGCGGGTCGTCGAGGCCGGCGCGCGCCGCCTCTGCGTGGTGCGAGCGATCCGCGACGCGACCGATCCGACCGCCGTCGCCGAAGAGCTGCGGCGGGCGCTGAAGGCGGCGCCGGGTGGCTGAGCCGCGGCACAAGCGCAAGCAGCGCGGAGCCGAGCGGATGGCGCGCGGCTACGCGCGCGCGGAGGAACGCAACCAGGCCGCGCGCGAAGAGCTGGAGCCCTTGGCCGAGGGGGAGCGCCCCCCGGTGGTCACGGTCGGCGCCGTCGTCGCCGGGCTGATCGCGCTCTCGGTGGCGGTCGGCTACCTGGCCGGGGTCGAGGTCGACGGCGAGAAACCGCGCTTCGCCCAGGCGGCTGGGCCGGTGCTGATCATGGGGATGATGGCCTGGGGCATGTGGCGCGCCCGCTACTGGGCGGTGCTCGGCTTCCAGCTGATCCTCGTCTTCCTCATCTTCAGCGCGGTCTTCGGTCTCGCCGTCCAGGCCTCGACCGTGGCCCAGTTCGCGGCCACCCTCGGGCTGCTCGCGGTCGCCGGGACGTTCTTCTTCTTCATGGTCAAGGCGATGGCGCGGATCCAGATGCCCGAACGCGTTCCTCGGGACTAGCCGTTCTATAGGCTCACCCCCCTTGGCCGAATCCTTCGACACGATCGTCATCGGCGGCGGGCCCGGCGGCTATGTGGCCGCGATTCGCTCGGCTCAGCTGGGCCGCAAGACCGCGGTGGTCGAGCGCGACAAGGCGGGCGGTCGCTGCCTCAACTACGCCTGCATCCCGGCGAAGACGATCCTGCGCACGGCCGAGATCTACACCGAGGCGCGCGACAGCGCCGAGCTCGGCGTCGTCGCCAGCGACGTCTCACTCGACTGGGACGCCGTCCACAAGCGCCGCGCCGCCGTCTCCGAATCGCTTTCGGGCGGCGTCAAGATGCTCTGGGACAAAAACAAGGTGAAGGTGATCGAGGGAGAGGGGTCGCTGACCGCCGAGGGCAACGTCGAGGTCGGCGAGGAAACCTACGAGGCCGGCATCGTCGTCCTCGCCACCGGCTCGGTGGCGCTGCCGATCCCGGGCGTGGAGTTCGGCGGGCGCGTCGTCGACACCTGGGGCGCATGGTCGCTGCCGGAGGTGCCGAAGAAGATCGCCGTCGTCGGCGCCGGCGCCTCGGGCTGCGAGATCGCCTCCGCCTACGGCCGCTTCGGCACCGAGGTGCTGCTGATCGAGATGCTGCCGCAGATCCTCCCGGCCGAGGACAAGGACGTCGTCCGCGTCGTCGAGCGCGCCTTCAAGAAGCAGAACGTCACGGTCGCCACCGGCAACCCGGTCGAGAACGTCGAGGCCGGCGACGGCTCCGTCAAATTCACCTACGGCGGCGAGTCCGCCGAGGTCGACTACCTCTGCATCGCCGGCGGCCGCGCCCCCGACGTCGAGGGCCTGGGACTGGCGGAGGCCGGCGTCGAGCTGGAGGAGAACGGCAAGGTCAAGGTCGACGAGTACCAGCGGACCTCGAACCAGAAGGTCTACGCGATCGGCGACCTGGTCAACGCCAAGGCACTCGCCCACAAGGCCTCCGACGAGGGCGTGGTCGCGGTCGAGCACGCGGCCGGCGCCGAGACCCACCCGGTCGACCAGAACCTCGTCGCCGGCGCGACCTTCAGCCACCCGCAGGTGGCCAGCGTCGGGCTCACCGAGGCGGCGGCCAAGGAGGCCGGCGCCGACGTCAAGACCGGCAAGTTCAAACTCGGCGGCGTCGGCGGCGCCACCGTCTACGACGACAAAGAAGGCCTGGTCAAGATCGTCGCCGACTCCAAGTACGGCGAGATCCTCGGGGTCCACATCGTCGGCAACCGGGCCTGCGACATGATCGCCGAGCTGGTGGCGACGATGGCGCTCGAGGGCGGCTACCAGGAGCTGGCGCGGATCGTCCACCCCCACCCGACGATCTCCGAGGCGATCTTCGAAGCAGCCCGCGCCATCGACGGCTGGGCGACCCACGCCTGAGGCTCCTGCAAATCGGCGCATCTCGGCGTCCTCAGTCGGCTTCCTCGGGTCACGCACAGTTGTGCGCTCCCCTCGTCAGCCTCCCTGCGTCCACCGATCTGCTTGATTTTCGGAGCCTCAGATGAGTAGAGCGACTTTCTACTTCGACCTCGGCTCGCCGTACGCGTACCTCTCGGCGGAGCGGATCAGCGGGCTGTTCACCGAAGCGGGGTTGGAGCAGCCGGAGTGGCAGCCGATCCTGCTCGGGGGCCTCTTCCAGCGCTTCGACCGCGGCTCCTGGTCGGAAACGCCGGCGCGAGCCGAGGGGATGGCGGAGGTCGAGCGCCGCGCCGCCGCCTACGGGCTGCCGCCGATCGTCTGGCCCGAACCGTGGCCCGGCAACACGCTGCCGGCGATGCGCGTCGCGACCTTCGCCAAGCAGACGGGGCGCACCGTCTCCTTCTCCCTCGCCGCCTTCCGCCAGGCCTTCGCCGCCGGCCGCGACCTCAGCGATCCCGACAACGTGATGATCGCCGCGGCAGCCTGCGAGCTGCACCCGCGGGCGCTGGAGAAAGCCGTGCAGACGACGGCCGTCAAGGACGGGCTGCGCGAGGCGACCGAGCGGGCCGGGGAGCTCGGCGTCGAAGGCGTGCCGGCGGTGGTCGTCGACGGCGAGGTCTTCTGGGGAGACGACCGCCTCGAGCAGGCCGTCGAAGCCGCCGCGCGCTGACCGCGATACCGCTGCGAGCGGGGCTGACGGCGTCGCTAAGGTGGGATCGATGGCCGATCTGCCCGACGCCGCCGCCTGTTACGAGCTGCTCGCGCGCATGGCCCTGATCCGCCGCTTCGAGGAGGAGGCGGGACGCCAGTACCAGCGCGCCAAAGCCGGCGGCTTCCTGCACCTGGCGATCGGCGAGGAGGCGACGATCGTCGGCACCACCTCGGTGATGCGCGACGAAGACTTCCTGATCGGCTCCTACCGCACCCACGGCCACGCGATCGCCCGCGGCACCGAGCCGACGCGGGTGATGGCGGAGCTGTTCGGCCGGGTCGACGGGACCAGCGGCGGTCGCGGCGGCTCGATGCACATCTTCGACGCGGAGCGGCGATTCATGGGCGGCTACGGGATCGTCGGCGGCAACCTGCCGCTCGCCGCGGGGCTCGGCCTCGCCTCCCAGTACAAGGGCGAAGACGCGGTCACCGTCTGCATGTTCGGCGACGGCGCCTCCAACACCGGCAACTTCGGCGAGACGATGAACCTGGCGGCGCTGTGGAAGCTGCCGGTCCTCTTCCTGGTCGAGAACAACCTCTACGGCATGGGGACCTCGGTCGAGCGCCACTCGGCCCAGACCGATCTCTCGAAGAAGGCGGAGGGCTACGGGATACCCGGGACGCGGGTCGACGGGATGGACGTCGTCGCCGTGCGCGAGGCGGTCGCCGAGGGAATCCGAGCGGCCCGCGAGGACTCCCGCCCCACCCTGCTCGAGGCCTTCACCTACCGCTACCGCGGCCACTCCGCCGCCGACCCGGAGGTCTACCGCGAGCGGGAGGAGGTCGAGGAGTGGCGGGAGAAGGACCCGATCGAGACCTTCTCGCGGCGCTGCGTCGAAGCCGGGGTGCTCGGTGAGCGCGAGGTGCAGCAGGCGCGCGACGCGGCCGAGGAGACGGTGGCAGAGGCGGTCGAGTTCGCCGAGGCCTCCCCGGAGCCGGCGCTCGACACGATGTACGAGAACCTCTACGCGCTCGGCGACCCGGGCGGCTGGTACGCCGTCGACGAGCGCAGCCCGGAGCCCCACCGCGGCGAGCGCGAGGGGCAGATGCCCGACGCGGCGCGCTCGCTGGCCGAAGCCGGCGCCGCCTACGCGGGGCAGTCGGAGGGACCGCGGCCGAACCCGGCGACCGACGGCGACGCGCAGGACGGGGAAGAGAGCAGGGTCATCGAGGAGGCCGGGGACTGATGGCGACGCTGCGGATGCGCGAAGCGCTGCGCGATGCGATGGCGGAGGAGATGCGCCGCGACGAGGGGGTCTTCGTGATGGGTGAGGACGTCGCCGTCTTCCAGGGCGCCTTCAAGGTGACCGAGGGCCTGCTCGACGAGTTCGGCGAGCGGCGGGTGCGCGACACGCCGATCTCCGAGAACACGATCGTCGGCGCCGGGGTCGGCGCCGCGATGGGCGGGCTGCGGCCGGTGGTCGAGCTGATGACCGTCAACTTCTCGCTGCTGGCGCTGGACCAGATCGTCAACCACGCCGCCGCGATTCCCTACATGTTCAACGGCCAGGCGAAGGTCCCGATGGTGATCCGGATGCCGGGCGGCGGCGGCCACCAGCTCGGCCCCACCCATTCGCACAGCTTCGAGGCCCTCTACCTGCAGGTGCCCGGCCTGCTGGTCGCCTGCCCCTCGACCCCGGCCGACGGGAAGGCGCTGCTGAAGGCGGCGATCCGCGACGACAACCCGGTGATCTTCATCGAGCACGAGAGCCTCTACGGCGTGCGCGGTGAGGTCGCCGACGACGGCGACGAGGTGCTGCGCTTCGGCGAAGCGGCGGTGCGGCGGGAGGGCGGCGACGTGACCATCGTCGGCGTGCTGAAGATGGCGCAGGTGGCCGAGCAGGCCGCGACCGTGCTGGCGAACGAGCACGGCGTCGAGGCGGAGGTGATCGATCCGCGCACGCTGCGCCCCCTCGACCTCGACACGATCCTCGAGTCGGTCCGCAAGACCAACCGGGCGGTGATCGTCGAGGAGGGCTGGCCGCATGGCGGCGTCGGCGCCAACCTGGCGACGCTGATCACCGAGCAGGCCTTCGACGACCTCGACGCGCCGGTGCAGAGGGTGACCGGAGCCGACGTCCACATGCCGTACTCCAAACGGCTCGAGCAGGCGGCGATCCCGCACGAGGAGCACGTCGTGCAGGCGGCGCTCGCCACCCTGGAGGGCTCGCTCTGATGGCCGACATCGTCATGCCGCGGCTCTCGGACTCGATGGAGGAGGGGACGATCCTCACCTGGCTGAAGCAGGTCGGCGACGAGGTGGCGGTCGGCGACGAGATCGTCGAAATCGAGACCGACAAGGCGAACATGGCCTACGAGAGCGACGTGGCGGGGACGTTGACGGAGATCTTGGCTGCCGAGGGCGAGACGTTGGCTATCGGCAGTCCCATTGCGCGGGTTGGGGATTCGGACGGGGCGCCAGGGCCGTCAACTGCGGGGCCTGACGAGGGGGAGGGTCCTGCGGGCGGTCCGGCTGGTCCGTTCTCGGACCCTCCCCCTCGCCACCCGCAGGTGGACGGCGGTGACGGCACGCCCGAAGCTCCAGAGGCGGCAGGGGACGCCGGGGACGGGGCTTCTCAAGCTGGGCGGGTCAAGGCGTCGCCCGTCGCGCGGCGGATAGCTGAGGAGAAAGATCTCGACCTGTCAGCCCTCCGGGGCTCGGGGCCCGGGGGGCGCATCGTCAAGAAGGACGTGGAAGAGGCCGCCGCCTCCGCGGGTGACGTGCGGGCGGGGGACCCCCGCGGCGCGGAGCCCCGTCCAGGGGCGAGCACCGTGGGGGTGGCCCGCGCGGCAGGACCCGCGGCCGCAGAGGCTGGTCCCGACAGTCCTGAGACGGCGAAGGGGCAAACGACCTACGAGGATCTGTCGAAGCTGCAGGCCACCATCGCGCGACGGATGTCGGAGTCGAAGGCGACGGCGCCGCACTTCTACCTGGAGGCGGAGATCGACATGTCGCGGGCGGTGGAGGCGCGGGCGCGCGTGAAGGGCGCTGCGGCGGAGGGGGAGGTGGTGCCGTCTTTCAACGACATGATCGTTAAGGCGTGCGCGCTGGCATTACGGGAGCATCCGCGCGCCAACGGGGCCTACCGCGACGGGCGCTTCGAGCTCTACTCACGGGTCAACGTCGGCGTCGCCGTGGCGGCGCAGGACTCGCTCGTCGTCCCCACCGTCTTCGACGCCGATCGCAAGGGGCTGCGGCAGATCGCCGATGAGTC
>Ga0247780_1000611_pt1 | contig 31843 bp, 10 predicted proteins | sample UWRJL079202R5_FD_179927 | JGI IMG/M metagenome (GOLD analysis project Ga0247780, IMG submission 179927) | Plant litter microbial communities from Arlington Agricultural Research Station in Wisconsin, United States - UWRJ-L079-202R-5 | ecosystem: Environmental > Terrestrial > Plant litter >... | reverse complement strand
CTTATATATCCTTTAAGTTAAAACTTATAAATCTGTTAAATGTACCCCTTTTATTTATCCAGATTATAAATGTACAGTTTCTTTTAATGTTAAAGCTTTACTCCTAGTTTAAATATGCCGTTTACACCTTTTAATAACGGATTTTATTAATAACTGATTTTTTTATAATTTAAGTGTATTAGGTACTCCTTACTATATTCCTGCACATGCTTTAAAAAGTCTTTGAAGGGGCATTTATACTTATAAGTACCTTTTACTAACCTTCTTACTTAAAAGTCCCATTATTACTAATAAATATTATACTTTATTTATAGGTTTATACAGACACTGACGGTTAATTTTAACGTTTAGCTATCTATCACTTATAAACATACTTAAATGTGCTATTTTTAATTTCAGTAAATATAGTAATAAGGATTAAAACTAGGTTAGTATCCTTATAATCTTACCTCCAGTTAAAAGCGTCAGCTTATTTATTTTTTTTCCCTTAATATAATGGATCTAAAAGTAAAACGGGGTTATTAGTTCTGCGTAATATGCTTATTAAGGGTTAAGTTCTTTTATTAGGAAGAATTAAAGGTTATTATAATCTAAAAAGACTTAAACTAGTTCTTCTATACTACTGAAGTATAATATTTATTTAATAAAATATTAGATAATTATTATCAGTCCCTTATTATAGATAAGGTATTGTAGGGCTGGGTTATAAATCTCTTTTAATAAAAAGGCAACTAGGTAACGTTTTTTATTATCTTAGATTTAATTAAATTCTTTACTAATAGCGAATTTTAAGGAGTCTGTCTTAACTTGAAAGGGTTTTAAGAAATTAGGAGAGTTAGGACTAATATAGTGATAAAGGTATATTTAAGTTCTTTAAACACTTTTTACTATTTACTAGTTTACTTAAACAGTTTACCCTCTCTTATAAGTTTATATAATAGTTTTAAAATTTTTATAAAGTACTTGATAAAATATTAATAAAAGTTTATAAAGTTAATAAAGGCTTATAACTCTTTTTAGTTTTTTAAAGTAGGTTAATCCTTAATTACTGTTATTATCTCCAGTTATATCTTAAGCTTCTTAAAGGTTACTTTAAACCTTAAATAGTTTAATTCCTAAATGTGGAAATGGCTTTCTTTAAGTTTACTATCAGCTTTACCTTTTTAACAGCTGTTAAGACTTATTATATATGTTTTAATATTCTTTTAAAGTTTTAAAATAAACTAAAACGTTATTTAAATATATGAATATAAATTTATTAAGGAATAGGCAGAGAATATTATTAATAAGACCTTAGAAAGTTAAAGGGGTATATATTAATCTTATAAGTATAATATAGTACTGGTAATATCTATGATGAGTCTGAAAGGCTATCTTATACTTATCCTTTTCCTTTACTTTAATGTAGTTATATCTTATAACGAAGTTAAAGCTAGAGAATTAATGTACTTTAATAATCTATTTTTACATTTCTGTAATAAGTAATAATAAGTAGCGATTTTTAATTATATCCTTATTTAACGTTTAGTAATTACTAATTATATGAAGTTTACCACCTCTCTTTTTAAAGATAAATAGTACTAAATACCCTATTAGGGACTGGAATTCTGTAATAAACAAGTTAATTTTTTTACTTATATGTAGATTAGCTTCTTACTTCTTTGTATCTTTTAAATTATTATTTAGGTTATATAATAAGGTCTTTAGCCCTTTAACTGATTTAATAAATCTAACTTAAACTGTACTTAATTTTAAGGGTTTAATATACTTTTAAATGCTTTATACATCTCCAAAACGGTTTAGGGCTCTTTAAGCCTTTCTTAACCAGTGTATGACGACCTTGCAGGTCGTCACCTGAACCGGAGCGGCCCGACAGATCCCCCGCAGAAGAAACAGTGCAGAAGAACAGTACGCACGGTACTGTGCACTGGTCTAAGGGTGCAAAGACCCGAAGCCCCTACAACCAGTAAGAAGAGTCTCTATGCCAAGACCCGTCTCTGTCGACAGAGACTTACGGAGTTATAGAGAAGGAGGTCTCTGTGGTGCCTCCCTCTGAGGAACATAAAGACACAGTCCACAGAGACAGGTATAAAGTACTTCTTAGCTAGCTAGTATCGATAGTTATTATCGTGACCATAATAACCGTGAGGGACTCCTGGTTCCTCAGGCTAGTATTCAATTGTTCATTTATGTCCTACTGTTCAGACTTACCTCTACGCATTATAGTGACAACGACTTACAGTGACATTAAACCCCCCGTCTAAGAGTGCTAGCTTAATAAGCCGTCTTCGGAACGCCCCTTAACCTTTAGCGTCCTGTTATACGTTCTGTCTTAACCTGCGCCAGTCCTCTTGAGGCCTGTGTCTGGTGCAGGGGGTAATAATAGGGTAATTATTTAAACTGTCTTTCTTTTAAGGAGGTAAGGGTATTAATCTACTTAATATATTTAAAGTAAGTATAATATAAGAAATATGGAGAGTAAGGAAGAAGAAGAAGAGGAGGAACTTTAACTCCCTTAAAATATGGAGTATTTAAACTTTAAAGAAATCTTATTAAAGTTAGTTATAGAGGTGTAGGTTATTATAGACTAACTTTAAGGTGGAAACTTAAGATTATTAAAGCTATAGGTTATTAAAGACTAACTTTAGGAAGAAACGCTTTAAATAGTAGTTATAAGCCTTAAACTTATATATTATAAGTTTAAGAGTTAAGAAAATCTAGGAAGGACCGTAACTTACACTTCACTAAAATGGTATAAGAAGTTAAGGAATTAGATTTTTAAGCTATTTAAATAGTAACGTAAGCCTTAGAAAGTAAAAGGAAATAAGTTAAAAGAATTAAATTATAGAAATAAAGCAGGGTAAGTGCTATAAATAATACTTTAATATTAGTAGTTAATGTAAAAGAGCTTTAATATATTCTTCCTGTTAATTTAAAGGGGGCACTTTACTAGTACTAGCCCTTTTTCTCCAATTTTCATTTAAATAACTAATTATTAATAATAATAACCTGAATAATGCACTAATTAAAGTTAAACATATACTAGTCTTTCATATAAAGCTTATCCTTAATATCGTCCTTTAAACCTTTATAAAAACGAAACTTTAAAGCTAACTTATCTTAGTGAACTAGTGCGATGGCGCAACAGGGAAGAAACCACAAAGAGAACCACACCTACAGAACGTTGTTGTCGGCCTGGAAGGCCGACTCCAAGATTACTGATCCTCCGATCGGAGGGACACAAATGCAACTAACGTAGAAAAACAGATACGTACCTAGTATAGAACAAAACCTAATATGTGACGGTGCCTAGCATGGAACGGAGCCTAGCATGGAACAATAAAGGAAAAGCAACTGTAGATCAGGTTATCTTCCTTCGATTGAAGGGCCAGAATGTCACTGGGCTTTTAATAGGAGGTCTTCGTGGTGAAAATCGTTGGTTTGATTGTTGATTAAAGAAGCACGGTTTAAAGAACCGCGTGGCGCGGCTCCTTTTTTAACGGTAGCACACGCCAGAGAACGCATCGCTATATACATAAACGGCTACAGTAATATTACACACAGAGCCTAAAAAGAACGACAAGGTCAGCCTGAACAAACGCCCCGAGTCACTAGTTAACCTAATACTAATTATAGTTAAAAGCAAACAGATATGTAATTATTTAAGACAGTTACATTAGTGTCTTTAAATAATCCTTAACTTACTTTTATTTATCCTAAACTTTATATATCTTAATAATCTTAGTTTTAAAGTTAACTTATCCTTTATTCTTATCGAAGACTTTAATAATAATAGTCCTTTATTCCGTAAACGTAGAGTTTAAATAATCTTTAATAATTATTAAAAATTAAAGGTTAGGGTTATCCTTAAGCCAGCTTACTATATAAAGGACCTTCCAGTCTATTATAGTAATTACCTAAAGCTGAAAGTTACGTTTTATATAAGTAAGCCAGGTAGATAATTTAGTGCTTTTACTAGTAAACTTAAGTAGTTAGTTAGTTTTAAGGTTCTTAAGTTATTATTAAAGGGTTAGCGCTTTCTTAATTATTATAGTTATAGTTTTTCTATAAGTTTTAAAGGCTTTTAAAAGTTCTTTATAAAAGAGCTCTCCTTATTACCTATCTCTACTTCGTCTCTAGCCAGGTTTAAAAGGGTAATATTATTATTACTAACTTAGTTATTTTTCTAATAAATGGGTTAAGGGGAGGAGGTACTGATATAGTAAACAGAAGGAGAGAGTATCTGAGAGTTTAATAAATAGCGTTTAAAACTGTTACGTTAGTATATTACAACTTGCACCCGACACAGGCCTTAAGAGGACTAGCGCGGGTTAAGACAGAACGTATGGCAGGATGCTAACAGGTAAGGGGCGTTCCGAAGACGGCTTGTTAAGCTAGCACTCCTAGATGGGGGTTTAATGTCACTGTAGGTCGTTGTCACTATAATGCACAGAGGTGAGTCTGAACAGTAGGATATAAATAAATAATTAAATATTAGTGTAAGGAACTAAAGTCCCTTATAGTAGTTATAAGTATAACTATAACTATTTATATTAACTTATTAAAAGGTACTTTGTACTTTGCTTAATGGCCTGGTGCTTAGTAAAGGACTAAGCACCCTGCCGCTAAACACCTTTTACTTAAAGGTCTTACAGCTGCTTAATAGGTAAGCACTCTTACTAAAACTAAGTAACTGCTGGTTAATCGTAGGGGCTTTAAGTCTTTACACCCCTGGCTTAGTGCGCCAGGACAGTGTACGCTATCCTCTTACACTGTTCCTTCTGTGGGGGATTTATCGGGCCGCCCTAGCCTAAGTGATAGCCTACAGGGTTATTATATAGTATTATATTATAACGTAAACTTAATATAGGCCTTAATAGGATTAGTGTGGGTTAAGATAAAACGTATAATAAGAAGTTAAAGATTAGGTAGGTGTTTTAAAGACGGTGTATTAAGCTAATACTTTTAAATAGGGGGTTTAATATTGTTGGTTTTTAGCTCTAGTGGGTTTATTGGGTCAGCGCACTGCGCCGAACCCTTTAGAACCCCCTGAATTCCAGTTGTCACAGCGGAGCTGTGGAAGCCTTTAGAACTTAGTGAGTTATATAAGCACTTACGTGGCCTACGGCCATTATTCTAATCCTATATAGTAGATAGAAGGCTTTGGAAGCCGACCACAGCCTATAAAAAGGCCCTCTCCTCTCCTGTATCTAGCTTTTTATAAGTAAGTAATTCACACCACTTATTCAGTCATATATAAAGGTACTGCCTCTGTACCTTAGGCTTTCTTTTACTTCCTACAGCGCTAGAAGCGCTGTAGTTGGCTTAGAACAGTACCGCTTTACTTCCTCTGAGTAATAGGCCTGTATTATAAGCCTGTGGAACCTTACTGTGTAATAAATATTATTATAAGTCGTTATTATTATAATATATAAAGGTAAGTTTAAATAGTAAGATATAAATAAATAATTAAATAGTAATATAAGGGATTAAAAGTCCCTTACAGCCATTATAGTTATAATAATGTCTATTTATACTAACTATTTAAAAGGTATTTTATACTATAATTACTATGCTTACTCTCTTAAGGAGTAATTAGAGTAATCACTTTTAGTTACTTATTCTGATTACTAAGTCTTAACGAGATTAGGGTAATTAACTAACGATAGGTTATAAAGGCTTCAGGTCTTTACACTTGTGGCCTAGTGCGTTAGTACTGTATGTACTGTTATCTTACACTGTTCCTTTTGTAAGGGATCTGTTAAGCCGCTCTAGCTTAAGTGACAGCCTGTAGGGTTGTTATAAGTACACTGTTATTATAAGTCGTTATTATTATAATATATAAAGAGAGGTCTAAATAGTAAGATATAAATAAATAATATAATATTAACGTAAGGAATTAAAAGTCTCTTATAGTTATTATAGTTATAATAATAACTATCTATATTAACTATTTAGGAAGTACTTTATACTTTAATTATTATACTTACTCTCTTAAGGAGTAATTAAGGTAATCATTTTTTTAGCTGCTTACTTTAATCACTAGGTCTTAGTAAGATTAGGGTAATTCACTAATAATAAGTCGTAAGGGCTTCAGGTCTTTACACCCCTAGCCTAATGCGTTAGTACGGTACGTACTGTCCTTTTACTGTGACGACCCTGTAGGCCGTCGCTTGGGCCGGGGCGGCCCGACAAACCCCCCGCAGAAGGAACAGTGCGGGAAGGCAGTACGCACGGTACTGCACACTAGGCCAGGGGTGCAAAGACCCGAAGCCCTTACGACTAATCGTTGTTTGCTTACTCTGATCTCGCCAAAACCTAGTGATTAAGGTAAGCAACCCCGAAAGGTAATCACTCTACTCACTACCTCTTAATAAGAGCACAGTGATTAAGGTATAAGGTACCTTTTAGTTAGTTAGTATAGATAGTTATGGTTATGCCCATAACCACCGTAAGGGACTCTAGTTCCTTATGCTAATATTTAATTATTTATTTATATCTTACTGTTCAGACTCACCTCTGTGCATTATAATAATAATAACCTATAGTAACATTAAACCCCCCCTCGTCTAGGAGTGCTAGCTTAATAAGCCGTCTTCGGAACGCCCCCTACCTGTTAGCGTCCTGCTATACGTTCTGTCTTAACCTATACTAGTCCTCTTAAGGCCTGTATTAGGTGTAGGTTATAATACGATATTAGCGTCCCAGTTCTAAACGCTGTTTGTTGAATTCCCAAACATTACCTCTCTCCCACTAATATGTTAACCTCTGGAAAAGGAAAGGAGATCAAGGAAGTGTAAGCTTAACCTCAGCTCCTTACTATCGATAAGTTAGCTGCATACCTTAAAGACTTAAACCTTAACTAGTAGGGACTAGTTAAAAAGCTTAATAAGGCCTTCCCTAGAGATATTAAAAGTCGCATCGGTCTTATTAAAAAACTCCAGGCCCGACTTAACACTGTTAAGCTAGAGAATAATAACTTTAGGGGCTTATAAAAGAAGCGGGTAAAGCTCCCTCCACCCTTACGCTTTAAGGGAGACTTTATATAGCTGGAGTCCTAAATAGCCTAGCTTTAGAGTTATATCACCTATTATAATAAGCAGTTCTTTAAAGAAGAAGGAAAGGTCAGGTTTACTAGAGCCCTACTGGATAGAGTAGCCGCTTACTGGTATAAACCCTATGTAAAGATAATTAACGACCTCTTTATAAACAGAGTATGTAAAGAGGCCCCTAAAACTTAAGCTCTTTTTAACGACTTCAACATTTTTATTAATTAACTCTAAATTAAGTTTAGAGAACTAAACGCCCCCAGGCAGGCTAAGCAACACCTTATAGCCTTAAGGTAAACGTCCTTAATCCTTAAGTTCTCCACACGCTTTAAATTAAAAGTAGTAAAAACTAAACTTAGCTAAAAGGCTCTGGTAATGCTGTTCTAAAGTGGTCTAAAGAAACACGTCACTAGAGACCTTTATTAAGAAGACCAACCGGACTACCTGTAAGAACTGGTTAAGATAGCTATTAAGGTTAATAACTAATATTATAATCACTATTATTAAAAGAACTTCTGGAAAGAACAGACCCCTTACTAGTTAAATAAGCTTAAAAAGGGAAACCAGTCAACCATAACAAGTTACTACCCTAAACTAATAGATATTAGTATAGTAAACCGTCAGAACTAACCTAACTGTAATAAGCCTTAACAGTAATAACAGTAAAGGCAACTTAAGGACTTATCCTAAGTCTAATACTTTAACTGTAATAAAAAAGGACATATAGCATAATAATGCCCGTTACCAAAGTAAGTTAGTTAAAAACCCGTCCCGGAAGGAGGAAAACACGTTAGGTTTAACTTAAGGGATATCCATATTAGGATAGTAAGTAATAAAGAAAACTATACTTAAATAAATAAATATAACTTAAAAGATAAGGATAAAGAAGAAGAAGAAGAACCCCAAGACGTAATATACCTAATCCTTAAGAGTGTTTTAGAAAAGTTAGTTATAAAGGTGCAGGTTGTTACAGACCGACTTTAAGGTGGAAACTTAAAATTATTAAAGGTGTAAGTTATAAAAGACTGACTTTAGGAAGAGATGTTCTAGTTAACTGTGATAAGCTTTAAAAACCTTACTTTGTAAGCCTAGGAACTAAGGAAGTCTAAGAAAGACCCCAACTTAAACCTTATTAAAATGGTAAAGGGAGTTGAAGAATTAGCCCTCCAGGCTACTTAAGTGGTAAAGTAAGCTTTAAAAGGTGAAAGAGAATAAACTAAGAGAATTAAACTGGAGAAACGAAAGTTCTTCTTAATAATACCCCTTAAGACTTTTAAACACTTTAAGCACGTTAAGTGGATTAATACCCTTACCTCCTTAAAAGAAAGACAGCTTAGATAACTGCCCTGCATTAAAGCTGGTGTGCTTTAAATTAGTACCTTAAAGGTCCCCTAAGAAGGTATAAAGTAAGTATATTAACAGAGGGTTTAAGAGCTAAAGGAGAAACATTAAGAGTTAATAGATAAAGTAAAGGACCTGTAAGTTAAAGGCCTTACTGTGACGTTTAAAGATAGAGTAGTGGAAATTAGGTTAAAACTTTATAATAAAGTTTACTTCGTTAATTAACTTAAACATTAACTTATTAAGGAAGACCACTTTATGGAAGAATAAGCTGGGTTACTGTTACCTAAGTTCTGGGAAGAGGTTTAGGAGAAATAACATATATAAAGGCAAGTGGAAGAGGAAAAAGAATAAGGTGCCACTTCCCCTATTCTGTACTCCATAACTATAACATTAGCAGTTAATATTAACTACCTTAATTACAGGGACATACTGTAGATTAACTGTATGTATAATAACTGCACTTTTAACTAGTATTATAAACTTAAGGCCCTTTATAACTACTTCCCTAGTGTATGGAAACGGGATTACGCTGTTATAAGAGTAAAGTTAAAACTAACTTATTACTAAGTTTCCTACTCCTTAATAAGAGAGTCTGGTAATAAGTGGAAGGTTACTGTAGTTAACTAAGCCCTTGTTACGTGTTAGTAAGGAGGGGTACTTAATAACTGCCTAGTTGTAACATATTTGTTACATCTTAACGGAAAAGTTAAAGAGTGGTAAAAGTGGGAAGATTATTAACAGATTTAAGAGTAAAAAGACATTATTATAATTTAAGCCTATAAAGCGTATTATTAACTTATTAAGGACTTTAAGAATATTATACCGTTTAAAGTCAACTGGACGCTAAGGTGTGAGAATTTAAGAAAAGTTAATTGTTAAGTTTATTAAAGCTGCTTATTTTTTTAAAGGGAATTAGGAAAAGGTTACAGGCCCTTTAAAAGGGCTGGAAACTAGTAGTTTACTAGTTAGTAAAAACCCTAAGAAGAAGGAGAGGTATTTAAAGGTTAGGCTGGATAAGACTTTAAGGACAGATGATTACCATAACTTAGATGATAAAAGAGTATAAGTATTATTCCGTTAGTGTTAATATAATAAACGGAAGAGGGAAGCCGTTTAGGGTAAAAGTAATAATTAATAGTGGGAGTGCTTCTAACCTAGTGCACCCCTTACTAGTTAACTGAAGGAAACTCCTTAATAAAGAGTATAAAGAGGCTATTCCCATTTAAAACGGAGAAGGAGGCTTATATTAGTATAATAACGGTAAAGTTACCTACCACTTGCCACTTTTAATTAAAGTGGATAAGGACGAATAATAAGTAGACTTTAACATTACACTAGTTACAGGATATAACATAATCTTAAGTTTACCTTAGCTGGAAAAGTATAACCCTGTGATTAACTAAAGGAGTAGCTACCTTACCTTTAGTAAGTCCCTTAACTGTAATTATTGTTTAGAGAAAGCTAAGAAGGTATTAAACCGCTCTAGAGATGCACGAAGCACTTAGAAGCACGTTAAACCCTTAAAACTAAGTACGGTTTAGGTTAGGTTTACTAAAATAGTTAAAGGACTAAAAGGTCCACTGTATTACTTAAATGACGATTTAGAAGGTAGAAAGAAGTTAAAAGTTAATTTACAGATAAGTGAAGAAGTTAACTTATTTAAAGTACTTATTAAATACAGGAAGTTTACCCTGTTTTGAAAAAAGATACTGTAACTACTAGATTACAGACTATGGGACCACGAAATTAAGCTAAAACCGGGAGCGAAGCTCCACAGCTTCCAGCCTTATTATTTAAACCCTTAATAAGTTAAGGCCTTAAGGGAGTATATTAATAAGAACTTAAAGAACGGGTTTATTATAAAGTCTTAGTTACCGGCAGGGTACCTAGTGTTATTTATCTTAAGAAAGGGAGATAGTAAGTTATATATAGTTATTAATTACTAAATATTAAACGAGGATACGATTAAGAACCGTTACCTATTACCACTTATTATAGAAATGTAAAAACAGATTATTAGGGTAAATTAGTTCTCTAGCCTTGATTTCCCTATAGGATTTAACCACGTTAGAGTGAAGGAAGAAGATAAGTATAAAATGGCTTTTCAGACTTATAACGGGTATTACCAGTACTGTGTTATACCGATAGGGTTAATAAACACCCCTGTAACTTTTTAAAGCCTTATTAACAGTGTTCTCCACCCCTTCCTTAATAAGTTTATCTTTATGTATTTAAACAATGTTCTAGTTTATTTTAAAACTTTAGAAGAACATTAAAAGTATATACGACAGGTTTTAATAGCTTTTAAAAAGGTGAAGCTAATAGTAAACTTAGAGAAGAGCCACTTCCACGTCCAGGAACTGAATTATTTAGGGTTTAAAGTAACCCTTAGAAAGCTTAAAATGTAATTAGAGAAGATAAAGGCAGTTAGGGACTAGCCTACTCCAAAGAACTAAAAAGAGTTATAAGCCTTTATTAGCTTTATGAACTTCTATTACTGTTTTATTAAGTACTTTGTAAAGATTGTAAAACCACTTTATAAACTTACAGGTAAGGGAAAGCCGTTTAAGTGGATTAATAGATAATAGAAGGCGTTTAAAGGTCTTAAGCATGCCTTTATTATAATACCAGTCCTAACCCTCCCTGATTTCTTAAAGCCTTTTTAAGTTAAGATAGACTCCTTAAAATTCGCTATTAATAGAGAACTTAGTTAAGTCTAGGATAATAGGAAACACCACCCAGTTACCTTCTTATTAAAAGGAATCCACAGTTTAGCTTTATAATACCCGATTTATAATAAGGAATTAATAGTGATTATTTAATACTTTATTAAGTGGGTATTATATTTAAGTGGTATGGAAGAGCCGGTCCAGGTCTTTTTAGATTATAATAACCTTTAGTACTTCCTAACGAAGGAACTTAATCCACAGTAAGTATGATAGGTAGAGTTAATAGCCCTGTTCCACTTTTAAATTTACTATATTAAAGGAAAAGATAATAAGCGAGCTGACGCTTTTAGTTAGAGATAGGATTATAAAGATGTTAATTTAGTCCTAATCCCCGTTACTATATTTAACGAAACTAAGAACGGCACATTAGAGTATACGCCATAAGTGTTAAATAACTGGACGCCAGAATAAACCATTAAAATTTATATAAACTTATAGATAAAGTATAACATTTATTAGTAATAATAAGACTTCTAAGTAAGAAGGTTAGCGGAAGGTACCTGCAAGTATAAGTACCCCTTAAGAGACTTCTCAGGGCATGTGTAAGACTGTAGGAAAGAGTGCCTGATACACCTAAATTATAACGAAACCGGTTATTAACTGGAATAGCTGCTAGAAGGCGTAAACGGCACGTCTAAACTAAGAGTAAGGCTCTGGTATTAAGAGAAACTGTACGTTTATAACTTGGGAAAATGGAAGGAGTACGTCTAGTAGGTTTATAAGTCTCGACTTAAAGGATATATAGGCCGAGCTAAAACTCTTACATAAGCTTAATAAGTGTACACCTTCCTGGGAATAAAGAAGTTAGTTAAGGAAGTGGTTAATAACTGTAATATCTGCTACTAAAAGTAGAATTAACACTATAAGCCTTATAAGCTCCTTAAACTACTCCCTGTACTATAAGCGCTATAGAGTTTAATCTTACTCGACTTTATTACTGGGATTCTAGAGTTTAGGGACCCTGTTATAAGAGTCACTTATAATTAAGTCCTTATAGTAGTTAATAGGTTAATAAAGTAGGCCTACTTTCTGCTAACCTTAAAGGATATAATAGTAGAGTAACTTACTTATATCTTTAAGAAAAAGGTAGTTTTACAATACCTTTAGCTAGATAATATTATTACGGATTAAGATAAGTTAATTATATTAAAGTTCTAGTAAGGATTAATATAGAGAATAGGTGTGAAGAGTAAACTTTTAACAGTATTTTACCTATAGACGGATAGTTAAACGGAGTGAGTTAATTAGATACTTATAACGTATCTCTAAACTTACGTTAACTTTAAATAAGATAATTAGCTTAAGCTGTTACTAATAATATAAATAGCTTATAATACGACGCTAGTTAAGTTAATAAGTATATTACTGTTCTTTACTAATTACGGTAAGGAGCCCGAACTCTGTTAAAGCCCGCTTACCAGTACCCCCTAAACTGTAATCTACGTAAACTGGATGTAAGAACTACATAACTACTTATAAGCCGAACTTAAGTTCACATGTGAATAAATAAAGAGATTTGCTAATAAACACCAAACTAAATAACCAGTATTTAAGAAGGGACTTTATTATAACGGTAAATAAGTTAAAGGACCGACTTTTTAAGAGGGGGACCACGTCTACCTTTTTTCACAAAACTTACATTTAAAATAACTTAGTAAGAAATTTAACTTTAAAAAGTATAGACTGTTCCAAATTAAGAAAAAGGTCGCCACCTTTAATTATAAACTAAACTTACCTGCTAGTATAAAGGTGCGGATTAAGGTTTTTCACGTCTTACTTTTGAAACCTGCCCTAAAGGGAGTTCCTTTGGAAAAGAAGATTAAGATTGACACCGATAAGGATAAGTATAACGTTAAAGAAGTTATAAATTTATAAAAGGGGAAGAATACGTTTAAATATCTTATTAAGTGGCTAGATTACAGCCTTAAAAGTAACTTGTGGGAACCAGTTAAAAACCTTAAGTGCCTAAACCTGATTATAGAGTTCTACTGAAAGAATCTAGACTGATTAAAGCTAATAATAAGAATTAGGAAAACAGGATAAGATCTGATATTTAAATTACTATACTGAAGAGTAAGACCATTATAGGACTTAGAACTTAAGAAGTAGCAGGAAACTCCTTAATAAGTATAGGAGGATATTTATCAGAACCCTTAACTAAGGTTAAAAGGACCTTAGACTTAATAAGGAAGCTAGTCCTCCTTTAGAGTTCCCAGCGCGTTTTATATAAAAAATAAGTACTGTTAAGAAGAGTTAGTAAAAAGAGAACAAATAGATACGTTACTACTACGTTAGGAAAGGCCGTTCTCGTTTATTAAAAGAAAAGAGTAACGGACTAAGTTAAGAAGAAGTTACTGGCTGTGGTAACCCCTTAGAAAGAGGACTACACACTAACTCCATTAGGAAACCTCCCCAGTTAAACTTAGGAACTGGTACAGTTACCTCCTGCACTAAGCGCTCCTTTTCGGTAATAATCTCTAACTCGTGGCTGAAAAGCTCGTTAGTATAAGTAGCTAAGGACTTCTACTAGTCCTTAATGTAAAGGAGCTTTGTAAAAGTGTTACGTTCCTTAAAGTTAAGACGCTTCTTTTTATCTAGAACCTAGTGGAGGACGGATAAGTTATTTCTGTAAATGTTATAAGATAAGTATACAGTCCTACTGGCCGTTACGTAATAGCTACACGACTTACTCTTACTAGCCACTTTACAGTCAGCCAGTTCTAAGCGTTAATAACGACTGCACTTTACAAGTATTATAATGCTAAAAGTTAAAATAAATTCTGTAGAAGCAGTATAGCGAACGGTAGATAAAGGAGCAGTGCTTTTCCTGTTCTTCTTTACTCCGTTAGCAGGCATTATCACGTTACAGAAAGAAGGAGTTTACTGGAATTCTTTATAGGAAAAGAATGTTAAAGAGGGGGAATTATGTAACGACCTTATAGGTTATCGCTTAAGCTGGGGCGGCCTGACAAACCCCCTGTAGAAGGAACAGTGCGGGAAGGTAGTATATACGGTATTACACACTGGGCTAGGGGTGTAAAGACTTAAAGCTCTTATAACTAATTGTTATTTACTTACTCTGATCTCGTTAAGACCTAGTAATTAAGGTAAGTAACCCTGAAAAGTGATTACTCTACTTACTGCCTCTTAACGAGAGCATAGTGATTAAGGTATAAGGTACCTCTTAGTTAATTAGTATAGATAGTTATAGTTATACCTATAACTACTGTAAGGGACTTTAGTTCCTTACGTTAGTATTTAATTATTCATTTATATCCTACTATTCAGACTCACCTCTGTGTATTATAGTAATAACGACTTACAGTGACATTAAACCCCCCCTTATCTAGGAGTGCTAGCTTAACAAGCTGTCTTCGGAACGCCCCCTACCTGTTAGCGTCCTGCTATACGTTCTGTCTTAACCTGCGCCAGTCCTCTCGAGGCCTGTGTCGGGTGCAGGTTGTAATATTTACACTATTCCTTCTATAAGGAATCTGTTAAGCTGCCCCGGCTTAAGTAATAGCTTATAAGGTCGTTACACAATTTCCCTTCTTTAACATTCTTTTTTAATAAAGAATTTTAGTTAGTTTCCTTCTCTCGTAACGTAACGATATTAGCTAATAAGGTGAAAAAGAACAGGAGAAACGCTGTTCTTTTATCTACTGCCTACTATATTATTGCTGTTAAGTGTGACGACCCTGCAAGCCGTCACTTGGGCCGGGGCGGCCCGATGAATCCCCTGTAGAAGGAACAGTGCAGGAGGACAGCGTACACTGTCCTGGCGCACTGGGATAGGGGTGTAAAAACCCGAAGCCCTTACGACTAACTAGCAGTTGCTCAGTCTTAGTAAGAGTGCTTACCTATTAAGCAGCTGTAAGACCTCTGAGCAGGAGGTGCTTAGTGGCAGGGTGCTTAGTCCTTTATTAAGCACCAGGCCACTGAGTAAGGTATGAAGTACCTTTTAGTAAGTTAGTATAGATAGCTATAGTTATGCTTATAACCACCGTGAGGGACTCTAGTTCCTTACGCTAATATTTAATTATTCATTTATGTCCTACTGTTTAGACTCACTTCTGTGCATTATAGTGATAACGACCTACAGTAACATTGAACCCCCGTTTAGGAGTGTTAGCTTAATAAGCCGTCTTTAGAACGCCCCTTACCTGTTAGCGTCCTGCTATACGTTCTGTCTTAACCCGCGCCAGTCCTCTCAAAGCCTGTGTCGGGTGCAGGTTGTAATATTAAGTTTATCCTAACTTTTAATATTATAATGCTTGTAAAGTGCAGCTGTTATTGACGCTTAGAACTAGCTAACTGTAAGGTAACTAGTAAAAGTAAGTTATGTAATCACTATATAACGGCTAGTAATATTGTGTACTTGTCGTATAACGTCTATAAGAATAACCTAACTACTCTTTACTAGGTCCTTAACGAGAAAAAACGTCTTAACCTTAAGGAATGTAACGTTTTCGTAAAGCTCCTTCACATTAAGGATCAGTAAAGGTCTTTAGCTACTCGTACCGATAAGCTTTTTAGCTACAAGTTAGAAATTATTACTAAGAAGCACGTAACGTAGGAGGTAACCGCGTTAATTCCTAAATTTAGAGAATGTCTATTTACACTATAGCCCTATCTACCCCCATATATAACCCTAACCCCCGCATGTCATTCCACCCACCATCATCTACCCTGCTAATTCTGCTACAACCTCAAACACCACACGGTATCGCTCCAACTACGAATTTTATATCATAAAGGCAAGTTTATCAATCGCGCACGATTACCCGGGATAATTAGGTGTTTAGATAGCCTGAAACGACCCGGCGCGTAGTGCTCTAGACGGTCTCAATCCTAGGTGCCGATGCGATAAATATTAGCAACAATAACCGCGATTCCTGTCAGAAAGAAGGGGGTTCTGGCCAGAGGCTAGAACTGTTAGAAAGAAGAGTCCGGAAACCACCAGAATAATAGATTTGTAACCATTGCTACAGACGCGCAATTGTAGCCGCGCGGCTTTGCCACACGGCTTGCCACTATTCACAGTTATAAGGAAGGTTCTCTAGCTGAGCTAGAGAGCCGAACGAACAATAGAATCAATTCCACAGAATCCAGAGTGCAGTGCTTCTAACAAAACCAGTTTCCGCTATACGTTTCTTAGTTGCGGCACCCGCTGCAGCCCGCTTTCCGGACTGTGTTGTCTCAGCGCGCTTCCGCAGCGCCTTAGCCCTAGCCCTAGGGGGCTCTTCTGACGCGAACTTAAGGCTATCGCCAACTCTGGCGCCCCTCAGGCTCTGGAGAGGGATCCAGTTCGAAACCTAACAATTATCGACGTATAAAAGGCTGTAGAGGCGGTGCGTTGCCTCTTGGAGGCCCAGGGTAGGTTCTTCTTTGTCGTCTCCTAAACCCTGGGAGTTCTGGGCTCTAGACTAAGCTAGGAACCAAAACTGCGCGCCACGCAGGCATTGCAGCAGGTCTTTGGCTGGTATTCTGGACAGCGCGCGGGAATGAGATACTGCCGCAGGCCTTGAAACACTCTAAAATGGGTAATATTAGCCATGGAAAACGTGTTGGAGCGCTGCAACTAACTGTTGCCTGTGGCGGTGTGCCTGTGGCGGTGTGCCTGTGCTGTGTCAAGGATGGCTGATTGCAGGCGCAGCGAATGATTTGCAATGGTTGGGCACTATGGCCGCCTGTGCCCCTTGGCGCCGATTGAATTTGGCCATATATAACCCTAATCCTGACGGTAATAACATCTAGCCAAATGTAGTAATGCACGTCTAGCAACGCCCTTTTTTGGAGGCACTAGGGTCCTAACAATTCACGGAGGCTCTTGCCTCAAATGCCGCTCGTGTGATAACCTGGAAGCCTGAGGTCAGGGGTCGCCCCACACACACTTCAGGCAAGCTGAGGCTCTGTGGAAGGAGGCGACACAGAAGTGAAGGCAGGTTGGGCATCAACCCCTCAACCTCTCCGCAGCGTCCGATCTTCCCCCTCTCCACACCTGGAGGGAGCGACCACACCAAACAGGGCGGAACAATGGCGTCTCGAGGCGATGATCGAGTCTACCGGGTTGCAGGTATCCCTTTAGCATTCAATAGCAAAGCAACCGCCAAAACGTTTCTGGACGAATTGTTCGCTTCGAATGGAGCCCAGTCCACGGTCCGGTCACTTGGCCCCCACCCTCAGAAGAAGGTTCTTGTCGCCATTGTTGGGTTTTCGCAAACGCCCAGTCGGCTCGCATCCGGGTCAATCTGGCAGCTGGAAGTGACGGCCCACGTTCACGAGCGGAACATTGTCGCCCATCTCGACATTGACACCCAGTTCCTCGGCTTCACCCCGCTCAATTCTCCCCCCGAGTCCGACGACGGGTGGAATCAAATCGACTGCATCATTGTGAGTGGGCTCAGCAGTCACTCGTTTGGGTCATGGAAACAACGAGGCGGTCACTTCATGTGGCTTGTAGACGACGGCGACGCATTCCCATCAAATGTCAGGGCGCTTCTATACGGCTACGACTCCACGCTCTTTGGCAGTGCATCCTTCCAGGACATCGAAGACATCGGCGCGAGACTGGCCGCCCAACTCAGGGGCATACGGCCCAAAGCCGGAAAGTCCTCGTCCCACGATCCTGAGCAGCCCCGGCCACTTGTTTTCATTGCTCACAGTTTGGGCGGGTTGGTGGTCAAGGAGGCTATCTACCACCTTGCAGAACAGGATGCGACAGACGCTCAGTGCATATACGGACTGGTATGCTTTGGCGTTCCGCATTTTGGCCTCCGGGTGGAACCTTGGCTGCGCATCATGGGACAGCAACCTAACCGCAAGTTGATTGAGGACCTTCGCTCAAACTCTCGCGTCCTGAGGAAACTGGACGACAGGTTCAGAAAGGGTCTTAAATTCGATGGCTTGAGGGTTGTCTCAATTTTTGAAACCATGACGAGTGTGACAGTTCAGGTAGGTCACCCTCAACGATGCAAGCCGCCCCCTATACGCCGCTAAATCTCACTTTGTACCGTAGCAAGACGAATCCGGGAGGATATCACGAACCGGTGATAGAGAAGTCATCGTAGAGCCGAGTTCAGCCCTGGGTCGCTGGCCAGATTCAGTAATACACGCCGAAATCCCCATGAATCGCACTCACGAGGACCTTCCCAAATTCAGCGGCGAGTTTGACACCGATTACTTGGCTGTCAAGCCATTCCTGGAAGATATATGGACGGAGGCTGTGCGGGCTGTCCAAGCGCGAATGGACTTGGGAACACCGGCGCCACAGGAAGCCACAGGTGAATCTCCCGAGGGGATGGTTCAACTCTGGCCATACCCGGAGATGGAACAATACGTGAAAACCGAGATAGAGTATGCTCCATTTCCGCTCATTCTATACTGCAAGCTCCCTCCTGTTGCGTTTGGGTGCTGACGAGCCATGGAGTATTGTTGCAGTTCATGGCCTGGATGGCCACCGACTCAAATCCTGGATGGACGGAGACAGGCTGTGGCTGCGGGATTTTCTACCGCCCCAGTTCAGCTACGCTCGAGTCTTTACCTACGGTTATGAGTCGAGGTTAGCTTTTCTCGGAGATGGCTCCGACATCCAGGATTACGCCACGCATCTACTTGAGGCACTGCTGTATGCCCGACGGCGGGACAAAGACGCAGCCAAGGTACGAAACGACACCATTGTGGTCAATGCATGATCAGATCGCTGACAAACTACCCTCAGAGGCGGATCATCTTCGTGTGTCACAGTGTTGGCGGCCTACTCTTCAAGCAGGTGAGCAATGCGGTGGATTAGCGCAAGGCTTTGTACCGTGCTTACTTGGCTCAATCTCAAGGCCTTCAATATTACGCAGCATGCCACCGGAAAGTACAGCTCGATCGGAGCATCCATCGTAGGCGTCATCTTCCTGAGTACGCCTCATTGTGGGACGAACGGACCAGACACCTTTTGGGCGGAACTTTTCAGGCGACTTACCTCCCTCCCCAACCCCAACAGTCGTACAACAGCAGCTATTCGTCCCAGCGGGGGGGAGTCACTGTCGGAAAAAATGATGGAGATATGCACCCAATTTGGAGCATTTGGGATCGGACTCCAGATCTTCAGCTTCTTCGAGATGTATCAAATCAACGGCTTCAAGGTTCGATAAATTTTACTCCCTGCCTACTCTCGTAGACGGTTCCTTGGATGACGGACTTAATTGTTCTTTAGGTTCTCGACAAACCCTTTGCAATTCTTTCTCTCCCAAACGAGACGACAATGCCTCTCTCAGCTCACCACAACGACATATGCCAATTCCTCACCAGTTCCAGCCAGAATTATTTCACAGTGTCAAACGCCATTGATGAACTCGTTGGATCAGGGTTAAGAAGCAAGGAAGAACCGAAACGTATGTCTATTCATGTTCTGACCAATTCGTGCCAGCCCAAAGCCATTGCGTTTGCTGACGGTTAACCACAGCTCTGGGCAGCAGCATTGACAAGTCCAGGTTCCTCTCCCACTTGGGCGCCATAGACATGGCGGGGATCATTAGCGTCATGCCGGTTCCGTTTGGAGACTCGCCAGAATGGCTGCTCAATCACTCCGAATTCCAGTCCTGGACCAAGGTTACTGGACGCCAGGCCCTTTGGCTTCACGGGCCCTCGGGTATAGGGAAGACAGTTTTGATGCGAAGTGTCGTTGCCTTCTTGGAAGATCGGAGGAGATGCGCAACAGATCCCATTATTCGACTACCGGTCTTCTTCTTTTTCGACGACAAAGACGCCACTCGGAACACACCTGGCACTTTTGCTCGGTCGGTCTTGTACCAACTTTTGGTTGACAAGCAAACTGGACCCCTCCTGCAACAATTTCTGGAAAAGAATGTTCCGGAGGGCGTTAATTCGGATTCAGAACTCTGGCGGATTCTCTCGACGCTCGTGTCCAGATCCCATGGTATCATGTTCCAGTTCGTGGTCGATGCGGTGGACGAGGGACTGCGACAGATTTCGAATGATGTAACCATACTGGAAAGACTTCAAGAACTCCTGGCGTTGGACTGGAGCGGCCGAGTAAGACTACTCATCTCAAGTCGGACGACTGTACCGCCAGGATTCCGCGACATCGCGTCCATCGATATGAGCAACGCCGCCACAAAATCCAATGTCAAAACCTTCATTCAGGCCAAAGTCCAGCAGGCCGTTCGGGCGTCACGCATATCGCCACAAGCTGCACCTGAAGTAGAAGAATGGATTTCCAACAGATCCGACGGAAACTTTCTTCTTGCCAGGTTGATCTGGGAGCAGGTGTCCAAGGATAATTCGGGGAACCAATCAACTTGGTCAAGAGAGCGGATTCGGGCACGGCTCTCTGAGATTGACACAGTCTCACCTGAGTTTGTCTCAATCTACTGTACCCTGCTGCAAGGTATTCCAGCCAGCCACTTCAACAGGGTACGCATATCCTTGGCCATTCTCCGAGTCGTAAGGGCAAAGCTCACCGCAGAGCAACTGGCCTTCTTGGTGACGCTGTGGCATTACGAGATGGACCTCCAAGAGAAATCGATCCCCAACCTCAAGGTACTGAAGGCCGAAGCCGAGAGCTTTGAGAAGTATCTACTGGAGACATGTGGCTATATGGTCAAACAAGACATCCATCAGACGGTTGACTTCGCTCACGTCTCCGCTCGGGACTTGTTTGCCGCCGACCGTCCCCAAGAATCCTCAGGGGAAAGCATGAAGATTCTCTCGCGGTTCACGACTCCGGATTCGAATGCCCACGCCATTCTTCATATGTTGTGCCTGAGCGCATTGTACCTGGAGGATCGATCTACGTCGCGGTGGGTTGGTGACTACAATCATGTGACGAAAGCCATCGAGAGGGCGGGGACAAAGTTCGGCAGAGGGTCGGCAGCTCACCGCCGGGCGCAGTTGGCCGCGACAACATCCATCGGCAGAACGCCCGTCTGGGTTTATGCCTTCCGATTTTGCTTCGACCATTACGAGGCTGCTTCCGCATGGTCAGAAATGGACAGAATGCTTACCGTCTTCTTGGCCACCACGCTGTCATATTGGTGCCATAAGTTTTGGTGGCTCGATTCCAAAGGAAAGCGAGTGACGGGTAACTACGAGATCGAGCCTGAGTCCGTCGCAGAATCCCCGCCACTCGCACGAGAATATGGCCTTTTCCAAACTCTCATCAGAGTTGACTGTCACAGAATTGTCAAGGCGATGCTCATGGAAGGCATCAAGATCAACTACATTCCGAACAAGACGGCGAGAAACGAGCTTACGCTGCTGTCTTGGGCCATCTTGTGTCAACGGCTGGAATCATTCAAGGCCCTGCTGCGAAATGAAGAGGTCGCTGCCAATTATTCCAATCCTCCAAACGCCATGAAACCCATTCATTATGCGGCACAGGTTGAAGATCCGTTTTACATTCAAACGTTGATCGATCGGCGACCAGAGGTAGACATCAATGCACGGTTCCAGTACACCTTCAACGGAGAGTTCAGCGACACGTCCTTCGCAGGCACCCCTTTGCATCTAGCCATTTCGGCTGGCAATATCCGGGTGGCTGAGTTTCTTCTCGGCCAGCCTGGGATCGATATCTGGGCCAAAGATGGCGTAGGGCGTTCGGCGTATGAGTGCTTCTTCTTCAGCCAGATATGGGGGCCAGTTTTGGGGAAGATTTTCAAATCTGGTCAAGTTTCCTCCTCCCGGGAGTCATCCGGGCTCATTGCCTCGAGCTCAAGGAGGTTCTTCATGGCCGATGCCCAGCAGTGGACGGAAGTACAAGAAGAAATCCTACGTCTTGAGCCACTCGCCGTCTTGTTACCTGGCGATGTGCACGACTTGAATGCACTGGCTTATTACGCTTATTATGGCCGAAAGGAGAAGCTGCTCTGGACCCTCGAACGCCTCCCGAAGCACCAATTTGCGATCCGACAAGAGTGGGACCGGTACGACTTGCTTCACCTGTGCGCGAACCAGGGCTGGGAGGACATTGTCTATCTCTTGCAGCGACGCTATGGGGTGCGGTCGCTTGCATCGGACCATTTCGGTCGGACCCTTCTCCACTGGGCCATTGAGCACTGTTGGGACACAAGCAGGATCGTCTGGTCGGAATACACATCACTCCTGGACGTCCAGGATCGTGATGGACAAACGGCAATGCACCTTGCTGTCGCCAACCGGAACATCAACGCTGTGGAACTGCTTGCACAGTCGGGCGCAAACTGCTTCCTCAGGGACAAAAGAGGCATTACCCCAGCTCACTCAGCTGCCGAGCTCGGCTTTCGGGACGCTCTCCATTATTTCCTGGACATGGACCGACGCGAATATGGGAGGACTCGGTCCGGAGCAAGCCTTTTGCACCTCATCGCCATGTGGTTCGATGGCTTCCTCGTCCGAAGACTTATAGAGACAAAAAGGGCTCTCGTGAACGTTCGTGATAAACAGGGTCGCACCCCGCTGCATTACGCTTCGATGGCGGGCAATTTATCGAGCGCGCGGCAGCTTCTTCGGTTGGGGGCCAAGGTGGATATACGGGACGGAAACGGGATGTCGCCTTTGCACGAAACAATCCGATCGGGCGCTGTGGATACCGCGAAGCTGCTTATCGAACAGGGGGCCAATATCCACATCTCAGACCGCTTTGGGCAGAACTGTCTGCATCTTTGCCTTCGCTATGGCTCCGATGCCTTGCTGTCACACTTCCTGGACGGTGGGGTTGACGTGAACCAAATCGACTCATTTGGCATGTACCCCTTGCACAGGGCCTGCGGTGGAAGCCGCGCCGTGGCCAACGTCAAATACCTCGTGGGCGGGGGGGCAGACTGGAACATAGCGTGCACGTCAGCACGCCGCTCACCGTTGATCACGGCAGTCGAGGAAGGTCGATCAGACGCTATCGAAGCCGTCATCTCCTCCATCAAGAAATCCCGCATATTCAGTTCGAGCAGAAGGCAACACATGCTTGATCAGGCTCTACAGGTAGCTACTGAGCTCCAGAAGACCGCCATTGAGCAGATCCTGTTGACTGCGGGGGCTTTTGTCGACAGGAGGAAGATAAAGGTCAGGCGGTGGTATCTCCCCGGAGCAGAGCCCGAGCACAATAGGCTCCCTTTGGTGCTGCGCCAACGCGAGGTGGAGGTTGTTGAAAGGAGGAGAAGGCGGAGCCCATCACCAATCAGGACGGTACGATACAGGTATGCGACGGTACCTAGAGGTAGGTACAGCGATTACTATTACGATTAACTAGTTTCGAGGTGGATCAATACATACTGCTTTTCTCAACCGCTCCCGTCATTTATATACTCTGTTCCATTGAACAGTTTTCTCCTCCAAAAAGAACAATTTCCCCATCCGAAAAAAGTGATGTCAATCACTAACAAGAATGGTTGAAGTGTTAACTCAAAGTGGGTCATTAAGAAAAGGGATGGAAAGGGGCGAGTGTTGACAGCTGGCTAGCAGTTGACTAAGCCGATTCCACATGCCACGTTGGAGAATGGAGAATCGCGCCAAGTCATCTCAGTCATGGTACCCTACGACCGTGGTGTACCCAGAGGTGCAACACCGTGTGCAGAGACTAGCGGCAAAGTCTAGGGATAATCGCTTCTTAGAGGCCAAACAAACCTGCGATGGATCGCGGCTAGGCTGGGCTCCGGTGCAGACGCACGGGCCACGGCGCTAGGCCCATTGTAGTTAGACTAATGCGTCGATGGCTTGGAGCAATTACGCTGCACTCTTGGACTTTGGTGGAATTGATGGGGGTTGCAACTGCGTGATTGTATTGCTTCTCTTGATCTCTGGCTTTTGCTAGAGAGTTTATTCTTATAGTTGTACGTTGTGTCCAGCTGAAGTGGCTGTGCCAGTTCGGCTCCGAACAGCCGCTCTATTCAGCTCCGAACAGCTGCTCTATTCTTGGTGTTCTGCTGCTGGTCAGACCCTCCAGACCACACCCTTCAATCTGACAATCACCCCTCTAAGCCAGCGCTCTATTGAAGAATCTTCTTCTTCTTTCTTCATACTACGAATCTGTCAGATAGAAAGGGTCTGGGCAGCGGCCAGAACACTATGGAGGTGTGGATAACAGAGCTAAATGGAGCTCAGCAGAGCTGAGCTCTGGTGTGGGCATCCGAGCTAAAAGGAGCTCAGGGGAGCTGAACTGACATAGTCAAGGCCGTATGTAGGATATATACACTCTACTCGTTTAGTAACACGGCTACTTAAAGAGTTATCCCATTTACACTTCTAACCAGTATTACGCTCCCCCTTATCACTACTAGACTTAACGTCGTCATTAAAGGCGTCCCCTTAATGTGCAGCTTCTCTGCTAGTAAAGGAAGGGCTAAATGCACCTCTTATAACTGTTACCTTATAGGCTTACCTTACTTCCTCACGAAAATCATTGGCCACTTCTCAGTAAGTCAGAGTTAACTGTATTACTTTTAATAATTTATAGGATGTAACCCAGGGGTTAAAAATTAGCTTTACTACATCCAGGAAATCTCAGAACCACGTCTTTATAGTTAAGGCCTTAACGACCCCTTTTCGTTATGCTACATAAACTGCATACTCCTAGGATTCAAACCATCTAATTAAGTCTCTTAATACTGATACTTAAGCAAAATAGAAATCTATTAACTTCCAAAGGACTATACTTAATTAAGATATTGTGACAACCCTGCAGGCCGTCACCCAGGCCGGGGCGGCCCGACGGATCCCCCGCAGGAGGAACAGTGCAGGAAAGACAGTACGCACGGTACTACGCACTAGGCCAGGGGTGTAAAGACCAGAAGCCCCTACGACTAATCAGTGTTTGCTCAGTCTTAGCAAGTGTACTCACCTACTAAGCAGCTCCAGGGTCACTAAGCAGAAGGTGCTTAGCGACAAGGTGCTTAGCCCCCTACTAAGCAAAAGCCCACTAAGCAAGGTATGGAGGTACCTCGTAAATAGTTAGTATAAATAGTCATCATCGTGACCATGATGGCCGTGAGGGACTCCTGGTTCCTTACGCTAATATTACATTGTTTATTTATATCTTACTGTTTAGACTTCCCTCTGTGCATTATAGTGACAGCTACCTACAGTGACAGTATACCCTCGTCTAGGAGTGCTAGCTTAATAAGCCGTCTTTAGATCCCCCCTTAAGTTTAGCGCCCTGCTATACCTTCTGTCTTATCTTGTCCAGACCCCCCTTAGGCCCTTGTCAAGAGCAGGTCGTAACAGATATATCAAGCTGCAGCAAACTCTTAAATAACTTAACTTAATGTGTCAGTAAGCTTGTACCTAATTGTGCGTTATCTTACCACGTACCTAAATGCGTTAGAACTATGGCTGTTCAAACAGAGCGAAAATTGCTTGCTGAGTCGGCTTATTGATAGTTTAGTGTGCGTGCTATTCCTTAACGGCCTTATGTAGTGCTTTAATCGCTTTACCGATATTATTTGCCGCCTTTCCAAGCCAGACGATAACGCGATTAGCGTAAGTATAAATCTTAGCCATTAACTGAACCTGCCTTCCCTTCTCGTCATCGTCTTCCTGATTAATGCAGACGGCATCTATCTACATAACGCATTTGAGGAGCCGATCTCGAAGATGCGAAATCACCGCGTGAAGGTTTACCGTGGCGAGCAAACGATGGCTGTTCCCGGTAGAAGGAGCGGTAGAAGAATCGTCATCTTTGTCGTACGACTGGATAAAGATGGGCTGTTTGCCCTCCTCAGAACCCTACACATACGATAAGGCATCGTACAGATGCGCTCCTCAGTTTCGTTCCCGCAGGGGATACTCGAAGAGCTGGCATTGAATAGGCGCGTCTGGAACGGAGAAAGTGCGTGACGGCGGGTAAGTTCAATCTGTTGGGACATTTTCGATTGGAAAGCCCCCCTTCATGTAAGGTAGTCTCAGGTAAGCGACAGCTTTGCTTGTGCTTGTATCTAATTGAAGAGTAACTCGGTAACGACAGTTTTTGAAGTTGTAGCCACCTCCATACCAGCATCTGACACTGCTCTCAAAAAGAACCTCTTCCTTTCCCCCAAATGCTGCTCCAATTAAGACAGCCCATACTCACCAACCCATTTTATGCCCCTTCTTCCGGACAGATCCGAGTAGAAAGCGACTGGGCCCACTACTCCTCGATCTCCCCAGCATTGGCGCACGCAGCATTGCAAACAGCCTGGCAAATACTAGGGTTTCCAGTGCATCCACGGACACACTTCTGATGGCACTCGACGTAGTTGGAGCGAGCAGCCAGAGTACCCTCCTCGCGCACAGCAAGGCTGTTAGTGACAGCCTCGATGGATTGACGGACAGCCAGAGCGGCGGCCTCATGCTCCGCCTCTCCAGCGTTGGCACAAGCGGCATTGCAAACGGCTTGGCAGATACCAGGGTTTCCGGTGCAGCCACGGACACACTTCTGATGGCACTCGACGTAGTTGGACCGAGCAGCCAGAGTACCCTCCTCGCGGACAGCAAGAGTGTTGGTAGCGGAATCGAGAGCCTCCCGGGCGGCGAGAGCAGCGGTTTCGTGCTCGGCTTCTCCTGCGTTGGCGCAAGCCGCATTGCAAACAGCCTGGCAGATACCAGGGTTTCCGGTGCAGCCACGGACACACTTCTGATGGCACTCGACGTAGTTGGACCGAACGGCAAGACTGTTGGTGGGCTCACGGATAGTGAGGGCGGCTGTCTCAACCTCTCCGGCGTTGGCACATGCGACGTTGCACACAGCCTTGCAGGTGCTGGGATTTCCAGCGCAGCCACCGACGCAGTTTCGGTGGCATTCCACGTAGTTGGATCGAACAGCAAGACTCTTGGTAGCGGTATCGACGACTGAACGGGTGGCCAGCGCCGCTGCATCGTGCTCAGTCTGCCCGGCATTGAGTTAGCACATCTCGGTTTATGTCGAAAGAAGATGGACAACTTACCCGGCGTGAAAGCTCCATGGTTCCGTCAAGAGCGGGAGCCGGAGCTGCCCAGGCAACGGTGCCCAGAAGGGTTGCGGTGAAGAGGGAGAGCTGCATTTTGTCTTGAGCGTGAGTAGGTGGTTGGTGTCAAAAGCTTTGGAGAAATGCGTAGACGAGAGGAGTTGCTGCCGATGATGATGGCTTCAAAAGGCTGAGATTAGCGACCTGGACGATTCGAGGCTTTAAATACTTTTTTCCCTCTCCGAGTTTCCTCAGTCTTTCTGCCTCGCCCATCATCTCACCTGCTTGCCCTCTCTTCTTCTTCCTTTTGCAGCCCAACAACAAATTCGGTCCGGTCTGTCTGCTGTCATGTTTCCCGTCGCCCCAAAGTCATGCTGGAGCGGACAGCGGACTGGAGCGGGCTCACTGCAGCGCATCAAACTCCTCCTGCTGCTATTTGCTTAAGCTCCCCGATCTTTAAAATCCACTGTTTCGTATCTGTGTAACATGCTGTATCCTGTGGCTTGGACCGCTTCCCGGGACGGCAGAGATGCGGGCGTGTGGGGATTCGTTCGACCGTTGAACGAGGTCGTCAAATTGGCCCAACAGAATATCCAGCTCGCAACCCCTACGCTAAGCGCCTAGGTGGCGGAGATATCCTCGATGGAGCTGTAAAAGCCACTCTTTGACGTGATTTTGGTCGTGCTGAGCCACCAACACACTTCATCCCCAACCTTAGTGCTGTTATGCCGTCTCCGCGTCGCGTAGGCTTTAAGATGGTGATCTCTCCAAACGAGAGTATCAAGGGTATATGTTTGGTTGCTGCCACCGCCAAGAAGTCTTGGCTGTGATCGAGGAATCGAATTTTCCTTGTATCCTGGTTTCTACGCCGCATCCTACGAAATCCAACGAGCGTCTTGCTCAATTTCGGGCGTCCGCTTCCCCTCTCTTCACCGCAGGGGTGGTGTACAGACAGGATATAGTTGCCAAGATGGGCGGGACTCCTTATTGAAGGTTGGCCCACCACATTTGTCGAATGGATTCCCCCATCCCCGCACTGCGTCACCGTCGCAATGCTCTCGTTTTTCTCTCCGCTTCTCTGCTTGTCCACACTGTTGTCATTGGGCGTGCCCATGACAACAGCGGACAGCAATATCTCCCTCGTTATTGGCCTGAAACAACAACGTACCGACGAGGCAGTCCGAGCGCTCCACCGAATAACGGACCCAGTCTCGTCCGCTTACGGCTCTTACTGGACTACTTCTCAAGTCGCCCAATTTTTCGCACCAAGCTCAAAATCTGTCGATTGGGTGCTCTCGTGGCTCACCACAGCGGGAATTTCCAACCGTCAATTGCGCCGTTCACACCAAGGCCATGAAGTGAGCTTGCACGTCCCTCGCAGCCGACTGTGCAGCTTATTCCCCTCTTGGACAGCACCCCTGAGCGATCAGTCTGCCACCTGGATGCCGGTACCCTCGGGACTGAGAGACCATGTCGACTTCATCATTGCGGAGCCAAAACCCGATGCAACCTCGCGACCTCAACGTCGAGAGGCCGCCAATGCCAAGCCATTCCTCCGGCGAGGCACGGAAGGGAACGATGTTTCGTGCCGCCAACAGACCACGCCAGCTTGTCTCCGCAGCCTATACCGCATGCCTTCTCCGGACAAGGCGCCCCACCCAAATAACTCCCTCGGCATACACGTACCGTCGTGGATGACGTGGCGTCCCGACGACCTCGACGCCTTCTTCGGCAAATTTGTGCCGAACATGCTCGGCCAACGGCCGGTCATGGCCGCCATCAACGGTGGGTACCGGAATCTTGATGTGCAGATAGAGCCTTTCAACCTCGAGGCCAACCTAGACTTCGAGTATGCTATGGCTCTGACGCATCCGCTCCCCGTCACCGACATCCAAGTCGGCTCACAGGAGCTCCCCGGCCCTCAGATCGGCACCATGCTTGCCGCTTTTGACGAATACTACTGCGGCTCACTTGACCCATCCACCGACCCTATCCCCCTTGACAAAGGCACCGCGGGTTTCGAGTGCGGCACAACCAACCCCCCCAACGTCATCTCCATCTCCTTCGCCTGGCCCGAACACCAATTCCCCGCCGAGTACCTCTCCCGTCAGTGCCTAGAATTCCTCAAACTATCCCTCCAGGGCGTGACCATCCTCGTAGCCACAGGCGACGCCGGCGTCGGCGGTCACCCCGACGGCTTCTGCTCCGACCCCTCCAAACCCAACACCAACACCACAACTTCAGGTAACTTCGTCCCCAACTGGCCCGCCTCCTGCCCCTGGGTCACCGCCGTAGGCGGAACTTCCCCTCCGGACCCGTACAACCCCAAATCCCGCGTTGTCGCCTGGCGAAATCAACCCTCCGCCCCCCTCCCACCCCCCTCATCCCTCCCCGCGCGCATAACCGAAGTCGCCTACCGCCGCTTCTTCAACAACAACACCCGCTCCTCCTCCGGCGGCTTCAGCAACATCTTCCCCCTCCCTTCGTACCAAGCCTCCGCCGTGCACTCGTACCTCACCGCCCAGACCTCTCACCTCTCCCGCCTTGTATCCCGCTTCAACGCCACCGGCCGCGCCTACCCCGACATCTCCGCCCTCGCAAGCGGCTATCGTATGGTCACAGGCGGAAAATGGCGCTCCGTGCACGGCACGTCCGCAGCCGCACCGGTGGTCGCGTCGATTGTGGCGCTTGTGAATGAGGCGAGGCTAACGGCGGGGAAGAAGCCGGTGGGGTTTATCAACCCGGTGTTGTACGCGCATCCGGACATGTTTAATGATGTGACGGAGGGGGCGAATGCGGGGTGTGGTGTTGAGGAGGCGTTTAGGGCGGCCGAGGGGTGGGATGCTGTGACGGGGTTGGGGAGTTTGGATTTTGAGAGGATGAGGGAGGTGTTTTTGGGGTTGCCTTAATTTTTTGCGGGAGGTTGTGGGTAGAGAAGCTGGGTGGTTACGGTGTTAACCTGACGATGGGTTTTCGTGTTGAGCGAAAGGCGGTGAAGATGGTTACCAGCTGTCCGACTTAGCGGAGATAAGCAGCCCCTTGAATCGCCGCGATCTTATACACTTAGAGCGTGCCTGTAAGCTCTTGTCGGATACTGGAAACTTTGTTTTCCGGAAAGATGGGGAGCTGGATGAGAGAGGTTGGGTCTTTCAAGAGAAGATGCTCTCAAAGCGGATCGTTAGCATTACTAAGGACGGCATATTCTGGGATTGCTTGCACCATTCTACCTCAGGTCGGAGACCCGTTGGAATTCTAGGCGACTTCTCTCCACAGTTCAGAGACTCTGACGATCGCTCATTCAAGCTCCTTCTCTTCGGAAACTCGAGCTCCAGTCCTTCTATTTCCCTAAGCTACGGTTATTTGCATTGGAGAAGAGCAGTGCAAGACTACACCGGACGTCAGCTCACCAACCCTGGCGATCGACTTATCGCTCTTGACGGTATTGCCAGCCACATGAGCTTAATACTCAGAGATTCTTGCACCGTGGGTATATGGAATTCGGATCCGCTAAGGTGCCTTATCTGGTTCGTGGATCGTACGGACTATTCTAGTAAGGGGAAACCTTCAATAGTGGCTCCGTCATGGTCCTAGGCTTCGGTGGGGTGTTCCGTGAAATATAGACTATGGCACCTTCAAGAGCAAGATGCTGAGCTGAAGAGCGAGAAACTCTCGGGCGTCGCCCGTGTGGAACAGATTACCGCCACAAACGATAACCCGTTGGGTTTTTCGTCATTCAGGGGCACAATTACGATCTCTGGGCCTCTCACGCAAGGGTACATTCTCGGACGTCTGATATACATCTGACTTCCACAAACCGAGGAGGACTCCTAAAAGGATCCGCTAATGACAGATGACTACGAGAATCTATCACTTCCCGACTAACGGCTGCAAGTAATCAACCGACTTCAAACGGAAACAAATAGACCACGCGACGAGAGGACTTTTCATGTTGCACAATTTCTTCCTGACCCAGGCCGCCATATTGAGCACTCACCGCCTTACAAAATACAAAATTCAGTGCCTTTTCTTGCTCGAAGGCGGGTACACCACGATCACAGGCCAATATTGCCTAGTCCTTCAAGGCATTAGCGAGCCTGAGGAACACAGCTTCCGACCTGCGAGGACAAACCTTAGCGCCCGTCATATCTTCCAACTTGCGAAGACAAACTTTAGCGCCCATCGGTATCGACGTCTTGGTCTTTGTGTCTTGGATAGCATGGATATATGCATGCACTCCTGGGGAACCTGTTCGCGGGAAGCGAAGCATGATTGCATGGGGACCAATAAAACTATTAATTATAATAAATTGAAGATGAAGGTAAACTGTCGCGACTGATGAACTGGAAGCTCGGACTAAATGCTAGCAAGGCATCCGGACCCTGGCCACCCCCTCTCGGCTCCCCCCAAAGGCGCAGTGTTCGGGCGTGAACAAGCTCTGTTCAAGAGCAGCGTTGGGCTCGCTGACACCGCGCACGACGATGGTCAACGGCGAAGCGGTGCTGAGCCAGTGCGACCCCTACAGACTTTAGGTGCAGCTGTCGCGATGTCGGACAGTGGACGGCACCATGCTCCTGTTCAAGGTAAGAGAGAGGGACCTTGTCGGAAACAACGTGCCGGAGAATATGGCCTCGACAGAGAAGAGGCTGGATCTTCTGAGCAACGCAACGGTCAGGGACGCTGAGTCTTGTGACTGGTTCTAAGGGGTTGTAAAGGTTAAGAGGCGGGAAAAAAAGAAAAAAGTAATTAGGGGAAAAAGGAGAAGGCGGGGGGGGGGGGGGGGTAAAAAGGTCTCTGAAGGGAGGGGGGGGGGGGGGGGGGG
>Ga0247780_1000610_pt1 | contig 31937 bp, 36 predicted proteins | sample UWRJL079202R5_FD_179927 | JGI IMG/M metagenome (GOLD analysis project Ga0247780, IMG submission 179927) | Plant litter microbial communities from Arlington Agricultural Research Station in Wisconsin, United States - UWRJ-L079-202R-5 | ecosystem: Environmental > Terrestrial > Plant litter >... | reverse complement strand
GCCGGCTTTTCGGATTACCTGTCAGGGCTCTCATATCGTGGAGCAAGTTCCGACGAGTCTCTTGCATCCAAATCCGACCACACCAACCCCTCCACGACCGGCGTCATCCATGACTCATGGCTTGGGGGTTCGCGGAGATCTCTGGAGATGGTATATGGTTCAAATCCTCCACGGTTTCTAGGGAAAACTAGGGCTGCACGGGAACAAGACTTTCCGTTTGCACTTACGCCGAGAGCTGCCCCACCTTTGCATGGCTCAAATCCGCCAGCTGCAGGGCCCAGCATAAGGGGACCCCCAACTTGGCCTACAACAATGGGTATTGCATCTCGTGCAACTGGCAGTTCAAGCCCGATCACAACAGTGAAGAAGACCTCCGTCGTGAAAAACTGCACCATAGGTCACCACCAACACCCGATTCAGGGGATCTTGGCTCGTTCGGGTTCTGACGGTGGACGGGAGCCACTCCATTCCTTGGGTTTTCTTGGGTCCTCAGAAGGGGTTCGCAATTTCGAACACCAGGGGGTAACGGTCGAAGCCTCGAAAGACGAGAGGACCATGTCAATGAACATCACGATGGAACGGAAAAAGAAACACCGCCTCTCAGCTCTCTTCCGGAAACTTTCAGGGAAGATTCCTTCCTTTGGCGGGAAGTCAAGGCCCCCTGGGGATGGCACCAAACACAAGATCGATGGTGAACCGACGACAAGCAGCAAGGGCAGTATCAGTACGCCGGCAACCTCAGATGCAAATCAGAACACCACAAGCTCAACTCCTGACACCCCCAAGCCACCCAAGCCAGAAGCCAAGCCGGAGGCCAAGCCGGAGGCCAAGTCAACCGGCCAGTCCGTCACACTTGCCGCATCACCAGCCCCTGACACCCAACCCGTCAAACCCCCAACAACCAACCCGGACAGGGCACCTCCACCACCAACACAAAACACCCCGGACCTTTCCACGCCCCCGCACCGCACATCCACCATACCCCCCACCGCTGCCCGCGCTTTCATCAAGAAAGTAATCCAATACCAACTCTCCAACGGCGCCTTCATCTTCCCCAGCGACTCCGAGCTCAAGACCGCCCTTGGGCCCGACTTTTACACTAACGTCAAGAGCAAGGAGCTCAGGGCCCTACCGCATACCGTCGCCGTGACAGCACTAGTCGTGGCATTCCTCGAAGCACAGTTTTATTCGTGCCGGGGGTTGTGGGTTTTGGTGGTTGAGAAGGCGAAGGGGTTTGTTGCATCCGAGTCCAAAGTTGCAGGTGTGGTGGTAGATGATGTATGGGCAGATGCGCGGCGGGTGGTGGCAGAAATGGAGACGTTGAATCTGGAGGAGGATGGGAGTTTGAGAGTGAATAGGGATAGTGCGGAGGGAGTAGAGTTGCTGTTTGCGCCTGTGGTGTGAGTGGTAGGGGTAAGTAAACAACGGTAGGTCTCGGCAGGGGTTGAAGATGCTTTGTTTGGACGGCAAAAAGTCGGGGTGCAAAAGCACTGGCACCTTCTGCTTTAGAAGTGAAAAATTGAACACGCATTCCATGTTAAAAGTGACCAGGTGATGATGTAATGTGATGCGCCAAGAGGGAACCGAGCCCCCCCCCCTAACCTTGGAAGGGTTGAATCCTAACCACTAGACCATTGGCGCTCGAATCATCGGTGAGCTACAATCCGACAAATCCCTCACATCGCAGAACCTCCAACGGGTGGAAACTGGAGTGGAACCGTGGAGTAGGAGAACGCGACGTTGATTGAAGCTACAGAAAGCGGAACTCGGTGGCGCAAAGTGGAAACAAACTATCCGGCCTGGGAACGGAAAAACAACCTGGGATACTGCACAACAGAGGTCATGACTGAAGGAGTCCTTAAGCAGCCTTCTTAGGCTGTGACTCCGTCCACAACTTCTCCCAATAATCCTTCTTCCAGGCTGATATAGCAGTCTCATCATCGACCCATACGCCATGCTCCTCGTTAAAGCTCGTGTACCTTACGCATTTTCGCTGCCGATATAGAGGAGCTCATCATCAACGCAGACGACCTTGTAATGGTCGAACTTCCCGTCGTCATTCCTGGTGCGGACGAGCTCGAATAAAGAAGGTCTGTTTCCTTTTCGTCAGCGGAACCCCTTGACATACGTTATTTGCAATGGTGTTGTGCAGAGAACTCACCATATGGCCACAGCCATCCGTCCCATTTTCTCTTGACATCCAGGCTCCCAACATCTTCGACCTTAAGGATACCGGCAGTCATGCTGTCAACCGAATTCATGATATCCTTCTATTGGTCCTGGCCGACGAGATCGGAATAGACGAGGCGCTCGACGCTCATACGGACGGACTTCTTCGCGTCCGTAATAGCCTCCACACGAACAAGCCGACTTGCCCAAGCGGCGGGATGTATCTTCATCTTGCCGAGAGTCGTGAGGAGAGCGGTATCGTTGACGATTTCGACAAAGCCGAATAGGGCCTTCATGACAAGAAAACTGTCGCTGCCAATTTGGTGAGTCAAGTGCCACACAGCGTTAACAGCGACATCTCGGAGGGCGTCAATCATCTACACGGGGTACCTGATGTGGGTGCTGTTGACGGCTAGTATTTTGCCGTGTTCTAGCTGGCTGATCGTAGATTTTGCTGAGGAGTCTGTCGACGATGGCCTTGGCGTCCCATTTCTTGATCATGTCCTTGAGGACGGGTCCGACGTCTCCGGCTCTATACAGCTTTAGGGCTACCTCTAACTAGTCTGCCAGTGCTTTGGGCTAGGTGCGGTGGAGGGCAGCGACCTTGACGGGAAGGTTGAGAGGTTATCGAAGTCGCTGGCGCGGATAATGTCGATGACGACAAATTCAATCCCCGTGAGTATGATAGCGTCTCGTATGCGGTCTCGATAAGCATCACTTCGAGTGTATTCGACTACGCATACGACAATGGAAGACACGGGTGCGTCTCTCAATAGACCCCCGGAGGTGTGTGGCCGAACTGACGCAAAACCTGTATCACGCATACGAACATGCTCGTTATCCAATCCCAAACGATGATCAATGATATTGAGCAAAATCGCGAAGACAGCAACACGCGATGATGTTGGAGCTGATTGGGTGGGTTCTATGTGGGCTGTTGGCTATGGCGTTCAGTCAGAATCATGGCACCTGTGGATCAACGAAGACGGTGGTAATCGGTTGATTGTGATGCTTGTTCTCCTGTGCTCTCCGAAGAGGCCAGGGAGCTTATTCTCATGGTAAATGAGGAAGGCAGGAATGGAGACTTAATAGGAGACGTAAACTAGGTTTTATGTGACTTTGGGGGAAGGAAAGAAGAGCAAACAGTGGTATGGCTGGCTGGGAGTTGGTAAGGGCAATTTTTTAGGTAGAATAACAGCCCAGGCGTACTGCCTTGCAGTTTGTTATCTTAACGGGTATACTAGTATTAAACGTGCCAGTATACTCCAAGCTAGTACATTCTAAGTGCTATTTGATTATATACCAGCGTATCTAATATACTGATATACTAAATACCATCACAGTTTTGGTACTAGAATACCGCATACTATCCTAGGGATTTGAAAAGAGGCGTTTAAGGCTATATAGCGGCAGTGTATAGAGCTATTGGGTGGCTGCGGGAAAGGAAGTGGTGCAGTTTGAAGCTGGCGGCGAGGAGGAAGACGAGAGACGGCGGGATCGACAGGATGCTGTGCTCAAAAGCGAGCGTGAAGTCAAAGCGGCCGGGCAGCTGCGGGCCGAAAAGGCCGTCGTCGCCGGAGGAGGAGTCCATGGTGGTTTGGTGCGCCCCCTTTTTCTCTCCCGGTTGAGAAGTTGTGGCCAGTACCGTGGGTTGCTTGACGGTTAATCGCGCTCGGGTTGGCGAAGGGACGTTCAGAGCGCGACTTGGTGGTGGAGAGTTTTCAAATCCTTATATGCCCGTAGTGCCGCGGATAGGGCGTAGCTTTCACCCGTAAACGGCAGGTGTAAGGGATAGGACAGGCTGTTAGTAGTACAAAATGCACCATTGAGATGCCCCGCGCCTATCGCTTATTTGACACAGATCGAATCACGTCTATCCTGCCAACCAGACCTGTCGGCTTTTTAGGACGTATGCCCGCACTGTCATATTTCCAGATCGGCCCGGAGATTAACTGTCTCCACACACTGCAAGGATTGATTCGGAAACCTCTATTATCCGCGGCTCTATGTTTTATGATTCAACCCGCTAACAACACAACAGCAACCCGACAACTACCCCTGGAGCTCCTTATCTACCTGCTTCTTGACCAACTCCCTCACTGCCTTCCAGTCGTTCTCAACTGTCGTCACTCTCCTCTCCAGCTTGTCGAGCTCGACAAACTCTTGCGGCAGCACGTTCTGGAAGTTGAAGCCCTCCTTCCCGTTGAGAGCAAGCTCGACGGCACCTGCAAACTTGGCCGGGTGTGCCGTCGAGAGCGAGATGTGTGGGAGACCCCGCCCAGCCCGGTCAACTGAGTGCGTAGCCGCCGTGATACCGACAGCTGTGTGGGGGTCCAGGACGTACCCGACCTTGTCGTAGAAGCTCTTGATCGTCTCGAGCGTCTGTGCGTCGCTGACCCTTTCGCTCTCGAACGTCTTGCGTGCGCTCTCTAGGACATCCTTGTAGACCGGACCGAATCCACCCTTGACCTTGAGATCCTTGAGCCACACATAGACCTCCTGCCCTGCCTGTTTCCTGTTGAACTCCTCGTCCATACCCACAGCGGCAGCGAACTCGTACGCAAGGAACCACAGGAGGCGCTCAAAATTGCTAGACACCAAGATATCCATTGCCGGGCTGAGAGTTTCCCGCACTCCCTCCTCGTGGGCCTTGACGCCATCCACCTCGAGACCACCTTCTGCCACCTTGCCGGTCGTTGCCTGCTTTTCGTACCTCCCAGTCTTCCAGAAACGGTCGAGGATGTCGTTCTCGTTCGTCGCGATAACGAGCTTATCGATGGGGAGACCCATGCGCTTGGCGAAGTAACCAGCCAAAACATCGCCGAAGTTGCCGGTGGGGACCACAAAACGCACCTTGTCGCCGACCTTGAAAGTGCTCGACTGCCTCGCCAGGGAGAAGTACGAGTAGAAATAGTACACAATCTGGGCGAGGATTCTGGAGAAGTTGATCGAGTTGACGGCACCGAGGCTGAGCTCGCTGTTCGTCTCAGGGTCGCTGAACAGAGCCTTGACGATGTCTTGGCAGTCGTCAAAGGTGCCTGTTACGGCGAGGTTGAAGACATTTGCGTCCTCGCACGTGGTCATCTGGGCCTCCTGGATAGGGCTGACGCGCCCCTTGGGGTGGAGGATGGTAACCGTAACGTCCTTCTTGCCCCTGAGGCCTTGGATGGCGGCGGATCCGGTCTGGTTCCGTTAGCCAAGAATCAAACGGTTTTCAAAGAGCCACCTACGTCACCGCTGGTCGCACCAACAACGGTCAAGTGATACCTGTCTTTCCCTTCCTTGCCCTCGTTCTTCCGCACGAGAAAGTATTCAAACAGATTCCCCAGGAACTGCAAAGCGCCTGGTGGTGTCAGCTGAGGGAATTTGGTGAGCGCAGTGGCGCGATGACTCACAGTCCTTGAAGGAGTAGCTGGGGCCGTGGAAGAGCTCCAGGAGGTACAAATCGTCCTCTAGGTGCACCAAGGGCGTGACCTCCTTCGCGCGGAACGTCGAGTAACTCCGGTTGATCAGCTCCTTGAGGTCGGCGGCGGGGACCTCTGAGTCTGAGATGTACAAGCTCAGGACCTCATAGGCCAGCTCCGGGTAGCTCATGTCTTTCCATGATTCCTGGTCTTGGCATTAGCGCCGAGCGGTCTCAAAGTTGGGCGCAGCGAGATAACTCACCCATTTTGACGCATTCGGGATCTCGTGAGGCAGGAACAGGCCGCCGTCTTGCGCCAGTCCCTTCAGGACGACTGTCTCAAACGAGAGCTGTGCGGGGCAGTTAGCGCATTTCTGGATCTGGATCGCAGCGGGAGCTAGAACGTACGCCATAGTCGCCGCCCCGAGTCGACAGATAAACCTGTGACTCCGTGTGCGTCTCACTTGGTGACCCGTTAGCCATGATGCGTTGGCGTTGTTGTTGCTGCTGCTGCTGGCTGCAATGGGGAAAAATCCTGTTCCAAGTTTGCCCCTCACCGCAGAGCTAACTTTTGGCGGGGTATCAAAAGCAGCCCCTGGAGAATAGATCGGCCGGCCGATTTCGGAACCCGCAGCGCCCCGCGGCAGGGGTCCTCAGCCGAGCGCTTGCTCTCCATACTTTTGCGCCCAGAAATGCAGGCCTCTCCCGGCACAGCAATTCTGGGGCGCCGCGCATGTGCCCGCCGAGGCGGGTTCGTTAACCTCATCAGGTGAGGGGAGCCCGAGATGTTGCGACCATGGCCGGCCAGAAAACCGAATTCGTCCTCTGACTAAAATGAAGAAGCTTTCCGAGAAGCCGCTGCAGAAGCAACCTATAGGCCCAATTTGCCAAGACCCAGAGCACTAAAGCTTACGGTGTGAAAAGAGAGGGAGCAAGTGGTGTAATGTTAACACACTCTGGGGAGCCCTTTGTCCTAGAGAGATTCTTGGTTCGAGTCTCGGGCGGTTCCCCTTTGTTCGCGTTTGGCAAACCGCAGTAGGCTGTCGGTCCTGTTGGTTACACTCCAATTTGTTCTCCCAACTCACCATTCGGTAGCTACTACCACGATGGGGTGACGAACCTGACGGCTCCAGGAAGAAGTCCTATTCCGATAGGATCGGCCCGCTCCTTGAAAGGGGGTCCTGGAAGGTATACCGGTGAGTTGGTCGAGAGGGTTACAATCTGGGGGTATTTTTTTGCCTCTGCCGAAGAATGTACAGTCAAACCCCCTGTTTATGCAAGCTTTCCAGACCACCCAAGTGCATGCATTTTGTGGATGTTTTGTAGAAAGAGGGGTGCTATAAGGCCCACTTTTCATGGCTTGGCGAGAATTGGTCTCAGCCAGTGGCCAGTGGCTGGAATTCTAGGGGGATTTAGTGGGCTAAGGCCTAACAAAACAACCCATTTGAGTCCATACCATTAAAAGAAACCCCCCTCTTACGCAAGTTTTCAGGCTTGCAGTTGCGGCTTGCAGACTTGCGTTTTATCATACTAATTAATTCAGGCTGCGAAGTGGCTTGCGTTTTGTGGCAATTTGCATAAAAAGGGTGTTGCAAAAACAGGTGGTTGCAAAAACAGGGGGTCTGACTGTAGCTGGCTGCCAAATGGCACATCTTCAAACTGCCCCGCCACGGCTCCAGACTCTCCAGCTTCAACCACTGAAATCTGTTTCCTTCGCCCACTTGACAAATACCTACCAGCAAGCCTGGGCAATTCATTACCATCACCGAGCACTTGTGCAACTTCTGCAATTCTGCAATTCTGCAACTTTACTTCCTTCCGTCTTCCACCCCAGCCCCACCAATCCCCATCTTCACCCCTGCCCGCTCAGCAACCACAACCAACACCACCACAACGACAACGACAAACGCAAGCCCCAACAACGAACCTAAAGTTCGGAACGGCTAAACCCTCTAACACCCCTAAACCAGCCTCTCCCACCGCTCACTATGCCTCATCCCCACCCTTCATCCCATCCAATCTCATCTCATCTCCCCTCTTCAATCCCCCAGATCGCCCCGCCCATCATCCCCATCCCTCCAATCCCCAGCCCCATCTCCATACCCGCCGTTTGATCGCCCGGGGTCCCCATCTTCCCCAACCCGCTTCCAGTGGTCTTCCAAGCCCGGAAAGCTTCCAGAACACGGCCCATTTAGCCACACGTCTCCCATCAGCAATCCCAGATTACCCGCCCGCCAGTCTGCGACACGCTCTCGTCCGGCGCTGCCCGGCGCTGCCAATGGGGTGGTGCAGCGGGCTTAATTGGGGTCGATTGCTGCCCGGGCTGGAGGAAATGTGCCGTTCCGGGCTACTGAGATCGTCTTCATTCATGGGATGAGATGACGCGGAACGGGACAGGATGAACAGGCAAATATCGGAGTTTCTTCCAGAAGGCACATTCCAGGGACGATCGTGTCAAAGCACTGCATTGCATGTGTGTGGTTGAGGTTGCGGGTAAGGTAGATTTGCTTCTTGTGTGATGTCTATATTAACTTGGGGATGTCCTCCTCCTCCATCCCATCTTTCTCAGGCTGTGTGTGTTCGTTTGTGTTCATTTCCACATTCCCATTCCCATTCCCAAAGATCTCCAACCTGAATCTCTTAAGTCCTCTCCTCTCCTCCGAATAGAAATAAGGTGTATCTTCTTCATCTTCTTCTTATACAGCATTTGTACTCCCTTCCTTCATACAGATAAGTTGCCTTTCCCTTCTCAGTTCTCAAACCCCAAGCCCCAATCCTAGCCCAATCACCAAACTCTTGCCCAAGGTTCTTCCTTCTCTTGAATCGAAAAGACGGTGGGAAAAAAAGCACAAAAACGATCGTGGTATCTCCGCAGAACACACCACGTCAGCAAGAAAAAAAAACGAATGTCGTCAGTATAGTCTTCATTATCCCATTTTCTTCTTCCCATCACCAGAAATCCATCTGGTCGTCATAAATCTTCATCCTTGGGGGTATTTCCGCCAGTTCGTCATACAACAACATGTTGTAAAAAAGCAAAAAAAGATAGGTCGTGAGAGTCAAAGTCTCGTGTGTGTGTGTTTCAGTCGGTGTCAAAGAAGCTTCCATTGCGCTTCAGCATGTCCAAATCCACCAGGGCCATCACCCTTCCGTCCCAGCGACGAATGTCCTCGCCCCACAGCCACCAGACGCTGCCGACGATGGCACCCACTACCATCTGAGCGATGGCGACACCGATGCACAGTGCGCGCAGCCCGTCCCATGACCATACCGCGTTGGGTACAGCCATGACGAAGATGCCCGCGAGCACCGACCGCCAGCAGTTCACACCGCCGTTCATGTCGGTGGTGTTGCGCAGTGCAACGCCCAGGTTGGAGCTGGTGAACATGGTGCTCGCGCGGATCAGCGGCTTGACTGTGGCATCGAGCACATAGACGCCCGCGGTTAGTAGGCCGAGCACGAAGCTGACGGCGGGGAAGTTGACGTTGTCGCCGAGGTAGTTGAGAGCGTAGATGGTCGTGGTGCCATCGTCGTTCTCGGGCCGTGTCATGCACGCGTCGATGTGCAGCCCAAAGGTCAGGATGCCGATAAAGGCGAGGACGGAACCGCCGGCTACGGACGCCATGTGGGCGCGCGGCGCGAAGCTAGACTGCCACCAGCTATGGAAGGCGAAGCCCGCGACTGCTGCAGAGCCGAGGAGCGAGGGGCCGGCCATGAGGCCGCCGATGCTGATAGTGGAGCGGATGAAAGGTAGGGGGTGGAAGAGCAGCGAGAGCGAGGACGAGAAGCCCCACAGAGCGCCGTAAGGGAGGAGAGACACCAGGAAGAGGAGGCCCGTGGTGGGGGCGATAAAGGCGCGGGGCGCCTGCAAAAGAGTGCCGGCATCGTAGCTGCCGCTGTAGGAATACGGCTTCATCTTGACGATGTAGTTGTTGAAGGTTTCTACAGAGAAGAGACGGCGGGGAGCGATAGGGAGTGAGCCCTGGAACTTGCTGCCGCCGGTTGCTGGGGTTTGAGCGAGGGTATACGCGCGGTCGAACACCGTCTCGGGCGCGCCGAGCATGATGGCTGGCACCGCGACGGCGAAGAAAGCGCTGAGTATCACGAACTGAAGGCTGAAGCCAGTCGAGTCTGCTGAGGCGATGCCGCCGAGAAGCGGGGGTCCCCAGGTTGTCGCAACGGCGACGATGGAGTACACTGCAAGGCGGAAGTCACGCTCATGCTCCTGAAAGAATGTGTTAGCAAGTGCTAAGACCGGAGCGAACGGATCAACTTACAAAGAAGGTGTCCTGGATGGACCCGGAAACCAGAACGTCGAAAGCGCCCCAACCGAATCCCTGGAAGATTCTAGCGGCCAAGCATTGGCCATAGCTGCTGGTAACATTGGTATTCCATACGGTACCGATAAACACCAACAGCAAGGAGGCCAGATAGAGCGGTCTCCTTCCGCACACTCTCGCGGCGACAAGGCACGCAAAGCCAGACACGGCTGAGAGAATCAGGGGGATGCCTGTCAGGGCCGTGACAGATGTGTACGACACCTCGTACAACTCTGCAAGCTGGGCATTCACCGTCACCAAAATGGTCTTGGTCACACCAGTCATCGCTACCATCAACAGAAGCGACCAGAAGTTGAGCTCCTTCCTCCAGCGTGCCCAGTTCTGATGGGCGGTTAGGCTTGCAAGCGGCGTTCTGGAAAAGATGGTCACTTACCAGAGGATCATCTGGGTCGTCACTCGGCTGTGGTACCAACTCGATATGGCTATACTTGCCCTCGCCGTATTTGAGAGGTCTCCTGTTGGAGTTGAGGGACCCGTACGAGAACCTCCTTGTGGAGCCGATTATCCTTGGGAGAACCTTCTCGTCCATCCCCTGAGACGCCGCGGTCCCCGGTCTTGTTGGCGGGTTCATGCCGAGTGGCGCCTGCGGGCGCAATGGCGGTGGCCTTGTGGGCGCCGGTAACCTCGGCCCATTCACAGCATTGCCTGACGCTCCCAGCTTCGACATTGGCCGCGGTGGCAGCGGCCTGTTTGGCGGTTCTGACGGGCTCGCCGACCCTGGCCTCGCGGTATCCAACATCAACGGCGGTGGCCTCCTTGGTGCTGACGACTCCTTTGATATTGGCGACGGCGGAATGTTGAGTGTGAGTCCATTTCCTTCCCAAGCTCCCGTGTCCGGCCGAGCAAGCTCATAGCCGCCCAGCTCATTCTCGATATCCTGGCCCAGCCGCATTGCAGATTAGGTTGCCTCCTGGTCGAGGTCGACTGTGGGGATAATGATCGTCGTCGTGTGTGGTCCGTCGTCGCTGTCCAGCAGACGTTACGATGGGATTTCGAGCCGTAGTGAGGGACGAGAATGGAGAGGAGGGAAGACAGGACGAAGCCAAGGGAAGGGTCGGGATATTATTAACTGGCAGAAGGGCGTGCGCACTGCGCAACGTCGTAGGGAGGGGAGGAGCGGAACGGCAGCGGCATGCAGTCTGCATTGACCTCAGCTCGATGCTGGGCACGTCAATGTTTGGATGGCCCACTGCGACGCAGATGCCGGTTGAGGCGTGCAAGGGTATGAAGGCGAGAGACGCAGACAAAAAGAAAGGCGCGAGGGGGCTGACAGACGATCAAATGCACGATCCATGGACAGGCCTTGGCCGAAGACGCTATTCCGGCTCGCCTCCGGGAACAGCAGCCCAAGGAGAAGAGCGTGTGTGAAGCGTGGAGCAAGGGGGCCAACTTGTCACAATCCAGACTCACATCCCTCGCAGCAGCAGCAGCACCAACTGCGCTGCGAGGCAGATGTTTCTCTGGCCGCGGCATGAAGGAAACACGACAGGGGCACGCCCTCACTTCATGCCAGGCTTCCAGTCCCCAGGCTGCGTGCACCAGGAGTTGCAGGGCCGGGAGCTGGAGCCATCCCACTCGAAGTGGGCTGGTGTTGAGCTCTCGCCATTTTCAGTGTGCTAGGCTGAGAGGTGACGAGGTCGCTGACTGCTGGGAGCACGCCAAGAGCAAATCCATGGATCCACCGCCGCGTCGAACCCCCGTGCAGGGCTCTTTCCTTGCTGTGCCCCCAGCGCACTGACCAGGCTCTCGGACAGCAGCGCAGGGACCAACTCGAGGCTGAAACTGCTCCTGCGACCAGTTCCTGGTGGGCAGGGAGTCTCGGTACGGTGATCGCTTGAAGAGTTTGCAAGACGACAAAATACAAAACTACTCTCGGAAACATGATTATCTCTCGATAATTGCCTAAAGCCACCAAACCCGGTTCACGAGCTGTTGTTCGGAATGTTCACATTTATCAGTCTTTATTTTTGGAAAGCGGCTCAAGAAATTCAGGGAGAGAGAGGGGTCAAGCTCGGTTCCCCGGAAGGCGGGGAAGGAGAGACGCGAAGAGAAGCGCGGCTTATTCCGTACCTGCGTTTCCACTCTTGGCAAGCTTGTCAGCCTGTCAGAATGTGTCCCCTTGCCTTTGCATGGGCTCCAGCGTGCCATCGCGTTTTTCCCGCTCCTCAACTGCAAACCCGCGCTTCCTTACACAGTATGTGCCCCAACCAGCGCCGCTCAGTAACTCTCGCCCAGCTTCACCGCCGGGAATGCACACGTCCGTCAGCAGCGCTGAGCCCAAGAGCTTACGTACAGCGTTGCAGCGCAGCGCACCGCGTTGTGGAATACCTCCTGCGAGGATTCAATATTTGCCCGTTACGAGAAATCCTTAGGGCATCCTCCAAAGGCGGCCGGAGTACGGGCTGTTGGCTGCCGGCCCACGGCGAGGCGGTGGCTGTGGTTTGTGGGACCCGTCCAAGACCAGACTTGGGACGAAGAAGCAAAAGAAGCATGAAAAATAAACTGGAGCTGCCTCCTGGCGTACGAGGTTTTGGCAAGGCTTGTCTTCCCGATGTGTCAAACCTCGTCGCAGACCGCCAGAAGGAGAGTCAGGGCGCACACGCCACCGATCGGAGCTCGGGAGCCACTGGCCTTGGCAAGGTCACCAGCGTGACCTCTGCTCCTGGCCCCAGGCGGTTGGTTTGACAATATTTTCATCGCCTCCTGATTCCACTTGTGTGTTCTTTTCTCTTCCAACCTCGTCCAATTTCCTTCGTCCAGCCTCGACAGTTCCATGGGTGTTTTTCTTCTGGGCCCGACCTGACTCCCAGCGGCCAGTCCCCAGCCAGCTCGGGAATCCGGTCACGGCTTCAATAGGGTGGTCCGCGATCTTCGTGCCACCACCCCAAGTCGAGAGGGCGGGTTACGCGCGGGAAATAGAGCGGCGAGCGGAACGGGTTGGTCCCCAACTCGTTAATCACGTTTCGTTTCCTCTCGTAGTCCCCGGGATCGTCTTTGGGCATGAATCTGGGTCTTGGCCCTGCCGTCCCGGGTTGCCGCTTGACACTTTCCATGGAAGCATGAAGTCGATGAAGCCTGGTAGGTACAAGCCCTGGCGATGATCACGCACCAGTGACATCCGGCAAAATCGTCGCCGCCTGGTTCTAGGAAAACTTAATCGGTTCAAACCCAGAACCTGGTGACGACAACCACCGTCACTGCCGTCCGCTTTCAGGCTCTTGTAACGATCGACTTTGGTCAACCCAGAATAACTCCCAAGTCTACGGCGCTACCCCATTCTATCCAGGAAATGCCCACATTCCTCTACCCACATCCTGCGCGAGCTGCTCCCATCAAGCATGATCCACGGCGCGCACACCATGACGGGCCAATCCCGTCGACTATCACCCTCCTGATTGCCAGCCGTCTTCAGTTTCGTCAATCACATCCCCTCCCCCCTTCGCTTACAACGCCCAGTTGATCAGAAAACAGCAGATCCGCCGCATCACCACCACCATCTCCCTCCATCACACCCTCCCAAACACCAAGGCACGCAAGGCGTGATCTCTCAGCTCGCGATAGCCTCTCGTCCACCTCAGGCTAAACTCCCACCCCGTTTGACCGCCAAACATTTCGTTTTGTCGCTCACGATCGTCTTCAGGCGCCCGTCGCCAGCGGCTCCACCTCATAGCCAGAAGAGTTTCGCGGTCCGAGGTAATAGCTGTTTTGGAGATCCTCCCAGAAGAAGAACTGAGCCGGGTACGAGACTGGACCTCGCGGCTCGTAGAAAAAACCTAAAGTGTGTGCGCAATGCCTTCTCCCTTCAACCCCCCACGCGGGGAGGGCAAAGAGAAAAAGCAAACAGCCAGTGAGCCAAACATACCTCGTATGATTGCGAAGGGGGGGCAATAAGCATAAACATCTCGAGGTCCACTTTGTGACTCCCAGGTGGTCCCTTGCAGTGTGCCGCGCAGCGGTCTGCGAAGAGGAGTGGGGAGGGGATTCCTCGCGACCATGACAGCGAGAGGGTCCAGTGACCCAAACTTAGATGCGGCTGCCGAATAACCTTACGACCGTTTCGATCAACAAGGCGAGCCGCCGCATCATAGCTCTCGGTCTCTGTGGACACTGTCCACCCTCACCACCAAACACGGGACTGTGGGAAAGCCAGGCGGGTAAATGGGAAGTCCCCCCACCCCATACGGGGTGCAAATCAACGTCAAAACATTGTTTGGGTATGTTTCTCAGCTCTGAGCAACTATGCCGTCCACTGCACAGCGGGATGGTGATGTTCGTGGATAATTAGGGATGGAGGTACGGTGGAAACAGCGCGCGGGATGTGTGATCCACAGGCGTGTTTGCATCACGTCTCGTCGCAGTGTATTCCTGGCTCAGATGGAAGCAATCACAATAGCTTTACCTGTTGTAGTGACCTCTTGTTTCTCAGATGCCTCCACCGCGACCAAGAGCTGTCCAGCCCGCACAACCAGCTCTTCGAACTCGAGTCGGTAAGCCACCGGCGCATCCTCAGTTGCCTCCAATAGCACCGCCAGCTGCTCCCGGCCAGCATCCTCGACGCGGAACCGTACGCCAACGGTCTGATGGGAGTCGGCCCATAGGATCGGTGCCCGCGCGTCGACGGAGTCGTCGGCCGCCTGGGCTGCGAGCCAGTCTCTCCAAACGCGGATCAGGCCGTCACCAACGTTGATGTGGCTGAGGAAGAGCCCCGGTTTGGGGCCGACCTTGACCAGATTCGTCACTGTGCAGAGCTGCGAGAAGAGCTCGCCCTCGTCGAGGTAGAGATCCTCCGACGGCCGATCTGGAAGGTCATGGCTGCTGACTGCGGTGTTGGAGCTCCGGTTGGAACTCGAGCTCGGATTCCCCTGCTCATCGACCGCCAGGCCTTGCCCTTCGGGCTGCGCTTCACTCCGCGTCGGGTACCGCCGTCGACCACGCCGATTCTCATCCTGCTTTACGGGGCGGAAGTGGGAGTAGGCCCTACCCAATCCGGCCAGAGTCAGACTGGGTGGGTCCCGCCCCTCGGCAACCTCAGCTTTGGCGCTGGCGTCGTCGACCCCGTCGGTCCAGAGGTAGTCGCAATAGAGATAAGGCGTGGTGAGCTTGGCGGCCGGTTGATAGCACTCGAGGATGAGGCGGTGGTCTGGCAGCGAGGCAGCATGCACCAACCGCTGGCGGAGGATGCGCAGGATCACCGAGCTGAAGCAGCGGCTGACGGTGGCCAGGGGTAAAAGGGAGCGGGACGGGAAGAAGGTAAGGATTGCAATGAGGATCTGGGCGGCTGTTGTCAGCGTCGGGTTCGGGCCGGAGCGTTCGATGGGGTACGTACCTCGTTCGGCACCGAGTTGATGGTTGTTCGAGATGCCATCTCGTGAAATATGAGACGAAAAGCGGGAGGATGCAAAAACAAGGTCACAAGAAAGCCGATTTGGGTACAGCAACGAGAGACAGCAGCGCTCGGGGCTACTGGTCGGGAACAGTTGGCGTCACAGGACGACGTTCGGGCGTCATGTCGGCAAAGATGGCAGTGTTATAGACGTAAGAATTCGGTGATGCGGGATGAAGTAGCTGCTCTCACACCGCTTCGCTCTGAGAGTCCCGGAGATGCGCTCCGGATCCGTGCGCCAGGGAGAGAAACGGATACCTCGCGTTCCTCAACTACAGACCGGAAGCGAAGGCGATCTATCCCCCGTGCTGACGGTCTGTCACGCTTGAGGGCACCAGGCCGACCGAGACAATTCGTGATTATGAGGAAACGGGTCACGTTACGGTCAAATCAAGTCTCAGCAGCAACATGTAAGCGTTGTGGAACTGCAATTGATGTGCGCCATGCAGCTGAGGCTTATCAGACGGGATGAAAGGAGACACGATTGCGGATGGAAAGGTGCGCGCATTGAAGGTGCGGCGAAATCCGAAGGCGATGACGACCACGAGATAAAAGTGGGCCTGCGTATTTCTCCGCGACCGCCAAGTCCACTCACATCATCCCAGCAAATCGCATCAGTCGATAAATACGCCCACCACAAGGCCTTCGACTCCCAGGAAAGTCTGGTTCGATACGCTGGCGCTGACAATTGCCTTCCTGTTGCGTGCACCGACCGACTCGTGGGCGTCAGCGCACAGCTCTGCGCCAGCTAGCGACAGCTGGCAGAATTTGATCAGGTCGACAAAGAAGGTCGACGACATGTGGTGCCATTCGCTGATCAGCCATGCAACATCGCCCCGATTGTACGGCATCTCGGTGAATACCTCCCACTCCACCACGGCGCAGAAATAGCCGCCATCGCTCTCCCACCACGGCCCACTAGACCCAGTCAACCTCGTCAATGCCGTTGATGTTGTCGAGACGGTGTCGCTATCGGCGACTGGCGCAGACCCCCAGATCACGAAGAAGGCATCCTGGTCCTCGCGCTCGAACAGTAATATCCCGTTTATCTTGTATCGTTGCGAGTCTACGCAGTCGGTAAGGTCGAGGTCGTCGCCATTTGGCAGCCAGCTCGGCAACTGCGGACACAATGGGCCATCCGGCGATGGCTTGCATTCGAGGTAGTCGACTAGCTTCCAATCTGTCCAGACGGACTTCCAGTTGTAGCCGCATGGCCAGTAACCCTGTTTTGAGTGCCACGACTGTGTGGGCGGGCTGCACAGTATGATTTCGGTGGTCTTCGCTTGCTTCAGGTTGATCGACTGGCGCACGTGGGTGGCTACGAGACATTCAGCGGCCATGCCGGATTGCCAATGAAAAGGAGGTCTTACCTATTTGGAGGAACTCGTCGCCGATTTCAACAACGAAGAACGACCCGTGCGCTCGATAGTAGCAGTTTGGGAGGGTTTTATCTTTGTACAAGAGCAGGGCGATCCGTTTCGTATAATTGCCGTCGGCGCAACAGTGAAGAATGGCCAAGTAGGTCGATATCCCGCCATATTCTGTTGCGATATTGTCGGGGAAATCAGCAAGACAAGACAGCGCATTTTCCCGACTCAGAGCCTCCACAGGACAGATCACAGCTTCGAAGAAGAGGCCATCCGGACGGGCGCCGCCGTTGTCGAAGCGTGGCTGACCTCGAAGAAGCTGAACCGAATGGGATTCTGCAAAGTTATCTGCGGATGGCGACAATATCCCGTCCCACCGGCCTCCGAGCAGCGCTTTGCGGCCCGGACTTTGCCAAGTCAGAATGGTCTGATCAAACGAGTGCTTGATGATCTCCTCCTGCAAACGGACGAAGGCCTTCTCGGCGCCCTCACCATACAACAGCGGCATGTTGACATTGAAGAGACCAAGCATACAGTAGGCCGTATCCTCTGGCCTTCCTGTCTGCCTTACGGACACCCATTTCATCTTGGCCGCCACGCACACAGCCGTCAGATCCCGTCGCAAGTTCTGAAGGTTCTCGGCCTGGCTCGGGCCCCTCCTCGCAAGAAACTTCCGGTAGATCGACGTCTTCGAAGAGATAACATTGGCCAAGAAGCGGCGATCTCCGATTGGGAACCATTCCATATCGTAGAATACGAGATTGGCTGGCGCGATAAGTTCCTGCAACGTCCAGCCGCGGGTGAACCAGCGCGAGTTCAGGAAATTGGTAGCATCGCTGGCTCCGCTCTTCAGGCCGTCGTCTTTATAGTCAGAGATATACGCGAGGCACACGCCCGAGAGCGCGTACCACTCAAACATGGAGTTAATGGCCTCGGACAGCTCGGAGCTGCTCGACTTGTCGATGCACAGCGTGTCGATCCAGATGTGGTCGAAGCTGAGCGCCCGTGCCATGGCGCAACTACGCTGCACCTTAGTCCACGCCTTCTTCTTCTCTGTCGCTAGCGCTACCATTCTCTCGGGCGTCGCCATGTCCTCGAATAGGACCTCGTCTACCTCCCAGGTGTGAGAGAGAATGGCATAGTGTGGCGCGTCGTGCTGCGGGCTGACGAAGCTGTGGAGGGTAAAGTTTGTGGTATGGAGGAGACGCATTTCTGATTTTGTAGGTGGGCAATATACCTCGCTTTCAAAGAGATGTAGATGCAACTCTTGATGGTGTATGGCAGTTAACCACCCTGCGGGCTTTCGTCTAGATTGAGGGTTCCTTAGTCTGCGGGGTACTGTGTGATTGCTCGCCTGTGAAACCGACAAGAGCGTGGCGCAGCACTCAACCTGCAGCATACTCCCTCTTCTCAGTAAGTAAATCTTCCCACTGCCTCCGTTTTCTCTCCGGCTACTGCAAAATCTACTTGGTGTCACTGAATCATAGCCATTCTAGCCAGGCAACGGGGATGAACACAAGGAATCGCTCCTTTCACATTGGTATACTGCCACGAAACAACTATCTAAAAGCGATCAGATGAATTCGCAAGCGAGGACCTTGAAGCTGCCTTCGATTTTCTTGAAATGGGGCGACCACCATTCGACTGGGCGGCCCCACCGCGACGTCATCTTCGACCAGAACTCGAGCATAAGAGGGTGACAAGGAGCCTGAAGATCGACGAACCGGCGATCGCTGGCATAGAACGCCAGCGGCGATTCCTTCTGTGCCGGCATTGGATAATCGCTTCGTTTGGCCGTGTAGTCGATGAGATACCAGGGCGCTCCAGTACTATCGATCAAATCGACAACGAATTCAAGCACCCTCTCTAGACGGTCATCCAATTTTTGGTACGTATCATAGTATGTACTGATGCTTCCCCATACCGGATTCAGTTCGAGGGCAAAACGATAGAAAAATGAATTCATGTAACCAGACAAGTCAAGAAAAAATCTGTGTCCGTCGTCCGGGTGGGCCATCTCATCGAAACGACACTGAAGAACGGAAAGATCCTGCCTCTGGACGATGTGGAAATATTGTGTCGACGAATCCCCCGTTTTAGGCAACCCCGCCACCGGCGCCCCCACGGAATAGCTTGAGCACGTCGCTTGTACCTTCGCTTCATACGACTTGTAAAGGAACGGCCACATCGGTGGATCCCGCATGTTTGGATCATGCCAGGCTGTGAGCCACCCCCGGCTCCGGAACTCCTTCTCTACCACGAGACGAGACTCCTTGCAGGCTGTCCAGAGACCGGAATCGATGAGATATGCCGACTTGTCATTTTCAAGCTCCAGATCAAAGGGCTTTGCTAAGCAGGTGAGGCTATTGGTGTCATTTGCGTTCTTTTGGGCGGCAACGCGATGCTCTTCTTTCATGTCCCAGTTATGCCGAAACGAAGGAACGAGGAGGTTCAAGGCCCTTCCGGTAGTAGGACTTCTTTGGATGGCATCGTATGGCCCAAAGAAGAAGTTCGCACCCGGAAGGTCTGGCCGGACGGCGAGCTTCCAGATGTGGTTTCTGAGTTCCCATGGTAGGTCATCAAATCGGGTGAATGTCTTGGATCCGGACATCTTGGAGCGGTTGGGTTATGCTCCCACTTGCAAGATGTTTCGACTTGCGAGAAGTTGTAGTGCGGAGAGATCAGAGTTGAACGCCGTGGAAAGAGGAGTTGGGTGTATGAATTTATAGCCGACTTTTGGGTCTGGACAAACTTCACAGTTTTCGGTTTCGCAGCACCATGATTGGGTTCCGGCGCAGTTTTTCGGATGCGAAGGTTCTGGGGGAAGAATGTTCCTTTCCTCGGCCCTTACGGAACCTTACACCTAACGAGGGTCACGGTTTGTAGCTCGGTGTTTTCATCCATCGTCAAGCGACTCGGGCTCTAACATCAGAGGAATGCGCCCAATGCAAAGGGACAAGGGAGCGGGATTCGTATTCGTATATCACCTCGGCGCTCTCAACATCCCAAACATGAACCCTCGCCATACGCCGACTCAGTGGTTCCAACGAAGACCACAAGCACCGCGGCAAATCTATTTGTCTCATCAGTAAGAACTTTTTGCGGCGTGGATAGAGAAGGCACATACGCAGCAGTGGCACTGAATATCTGCTGAAGGATTGGGGCGCGGTTTTCTGGGTGAGTTATAGACGTTAGCTTGGAGTATCTCCGAGGGACATGTTCTAGGTTTCAGGTACGTGGATGTGTCTTCCTATTATGTGGTTGTAAATGCGGTTTGCTTTTAGTATGAACCCGCTTGTAAGTGCACGCTCTGGCGATGGAGGCGCAAGTGCTATCAAATCCGCGAGGTTTGGCTTCGACCAGATATGTCGGTCAGGACCTTCGAGGTAAACGTTGCCCATGGACGTCCGCTTCATCCACTCGGATACTGCCTGGACTGCGGGAAGTTTCGGCGATCCTAGCTCGAGGATCTGTCGGTGCCGGAGGAGGGCTTTATCTGTTCTTTTTTGTCAGTCAATTCTGTTTTCCAGATACAAGATTCAAGACACATGGTAGTCTTTCAGCTTTTCCCTTATCTCAAGGATTGTCTCAAGCTGGGAGCTCTCGTTTCCCTTGGACGCATCGCCGTCACCAGAAGATTTGAGCTTCTCCCAATTCAATCTGTACCGCTGACGGTCTTTATGGCTCGACCGTTTATCATCTCGTTGGTAATGTCTCAGTGTCTCTTCTAACTTGGTAGGTTCGGTAGAGAAGATCTTCAGCCGAAAGAGCGCCGAATCGACGGAAGACGGCTGTTTCGGGCAGTTCGCTTATTAGTTGACCAAGTCGGTCGTACCCCTCTACAGGAGCAGGAGCTTTAGCGGCTATTTCCATATCCTCCGTTGTCGATGCTATTCTCTTTTCTATACGAGTGTGGATCGGAGACAGGATTGCTTAAAGAAACTTTGGGAACAGGAATCCTAGTCCGCGCTCACTAATGTGCCGCTAATCAAACAGCTAATCACTACACCTTCTCCCACGCAGCTGAGCAACCTGCATATGTGTGTGCCTGAAGTGAGATAGGTACGAAAGCTCTGGCTAAAAGAAAGGGTCCCCTTAGCTAGTGCGAAAAGTATTTTGTTACTGTAAGGACTGTCTATAGCTGTCGTTATTATAGGCTATCTCCCATTCTGAAAACACCTACATTAATCCTGAAAAGGCGTTCCTGCATTCTAGAAAGGCCTTCCTACATGGTAAAAAGGCCCGTGATGTGACAGGCTAAGGCCTTACCGTCCTAGAACAAGACTGTGTGAGGATTCTAAGAACGCATTTTCGCACGGAGACAAGAGACCCTTTCTTTTGGCCCGAGCCTTCGTACTCAATAACTCACCGTTGCTGCCTGGAGCCTTGCCGGGTGCGTCTTTTAATTTCAATTGAGCAGGTCTCGCCTCCCGGGCCTGACTTGCAAAATATCGACCACCTACACACAACTAATACTTGAAAATACACTTGCACAGTCACGTAGTGATGGACAGATTTTCGCCAGATACCGCTCGCTACCCCGACGACCTAGGTTACCATGCCGAATTTGACGGTCCAGGTACTACTTACACGCGAGTGCTGCCAGCGAGCAGGACGTCTTCCTGGGTTGGCGTGGAGTACAGGGTTGTTAATAGGGCCAACGCGGTCGATACGGTCTACAGCGTCGACAGGACTTACAGGGACAGATTTAACATGGAAGATAGGGTCGGTAGGGCCGAGGGGGCATCTTCACGGTTTGACATGATAGACGCGTCGTCTCGAGTCGGCACAACAAGCAGGGCTTCTTCCCAGGGGGGCTTCCGCCAAAATTCAACCTCGAAGGGATGGACTGTTTCCATCGGCACGCTTTGCAACCCCTCATCGAGTTATTAGCATCACCCATGACAGGATGACAGAGGACCGCTTCGACACAATGGCACGCCACGACACAAACCAGCTCGCTACCTCCAACGACTATGTCGCATCTGACCGCTTCGAAAACATACCGGACTCACACTACTACGCCCCAAGTCCTCAACCACAGGTCTCATACATCCGTCATCCTGCCATCCGAGACCCTCAACGCCCTCCCATAACCGACCCCTGTGTCCCAGAAATTCACAGCGTTGCCATCTGCCCAAAGAAACCAATGTCCATAGGTTAGTCTCACAGGTCATAACCCGCCTCAGCCCCCTCAACCAGTCAACACTGACAATAACCCAACAATAGGCGAGCTTGAAAAACAGCAAACACGAGAGCGTGAACAAGAGCTCCAGGCGGCAAAATCTGAAAAGGAGCGGCTACAGCGCCGTATTCAGCACAACCGTGACGGGGAAGAGTCCGGATCAGACTCTGACTCTGACCCAACCCGACGAAGGAAATCAAAGCGCAGAGGTAGAGGGTCCAAACCAATGGCCATGGACACAGGCTTGATGGAAGCCAGGTCAGCGCACAGAGCGGAAAGATCCGAACCTGACTCGGACTCAAGATGGAACCAACCCAGGTTTCCGCATCGTGTCAGACGATCCAGATCTAGATCGGTACACAGTGTTGAAGAGCCCGAATCCGACTCCTACTTGGGCTGGAGAAAGCGCAGACCAAAATGCAAGCATGACGGGTCCAAATCAGCCTTGGGGTCAAGCTGGAAACACTGCCACCACCATGGCAGAATAGGCATGGATATGGGCATGGACATAGACGGTAACGTCACCGCTGCGGCGTCGGCTGGGACAGAGATCGCCATTGCTGGTTCCAGTTCTAAGAGGACATGGCCCAGGTTTGGGGTTGCTCTGAAAAATGGGGTTTTCAAGGCTCTTGCAAAACCAAAGTCAGTTGCCCAAACAGATTCGCCATATTTATATATATAGCCTACGGATATTTCTCAACCTTACACAGGAGTCTCGGACAGAAGAGTAATCTTGTGAGGTGAGAGTCATTACCAGACATGTCATTTTAAGACTATCGGAATATTACCTAGGTGCTTTTAAGGCCTAACTTGTACCCCGTCGGCCGGGCTTTTCAAACACCCATGGCGTCAAAATCCAGCAAGCCCGGGTCCCTTTTGTGCGTGTATCGCAGACTAAGCCAAAGAAGAAAAACCCAAGACACGCTCGCTTCCCCATTCCATGCACGCTGTGTTGCTTTTGTAAAACAGTACCGAAACCTCCCGGCAGAATCCAGGCGCGAAATAAAAGCCAAGAACTGCAGTTTTCTGCTCTTTGCTTCCTTTTCCTTAAACTATGCATATTCCCGAACATCCATTAGCTCCTCTCCGTGACTGTCCACCTTCTTTTAGCTGAGGTCGTGTCACGGAACTGGTCGGCTTCGTCAATGGGCGTGGGCGTTCCCACCCAAAGCCCGCCCGTTCCAGAGTCTTCTCCCGGAGAAGAGTCTCGTGGGGTATCTGTCATATTGATAGGAGAGGTCGTTTTCTCGGACCCCTTAGCCCCATCGGCACCACGGCTGGTCAAATTCGACGAGTTGAGATCAAAATATCCCTCTGTGGCCAGAGGACGGGGCGTCACCACCTGAGGTGTCAAGTCGATGGGCTTCACAGGTTCCGCAGGCGTAATTTTCTCGTGGCTGAAGTTGAGCAGCATAGGATCATCCTCGTCGTCGTCATCAAATGCGTCGTCTCCTCGTTGCGAGATCGGAGACCACAGCCCTATAGAAGGCGTCCGCTGAATACCAAATGGTTTCGTTGACCCGAACGATGTCACGCCACTCCCAATCGTGATGCCGCCCGTTCTGCCCCCGTTGGGGTTGGTCATATTGAATGCTAGTTTCGAGGTTGGAAGAGATGAGGACTCTGCACCCTTTCGCAGTCCACTCAGGGCAGGGCTGGCTGATGAAGACCTCTGTTTAGCACCTTCGTCGAATGTGAAGTTGCTCAGTGTAGAGGAGAGGGAAGGAACGTATCGCCCGCGTGTGTTGTTCACCACGCTAACCACTGATGGGGATCTAGATATAGCCGGCGTGGGAGGCGGAGACCGTAAATGGTCGGTACTGGCGAACATTTTGAGATCATAGAGTTGGTGGATGGGAATCGTGCCATGCTTCCTCTCGGGAGAAGCCCAGCCCCGCGAGTGTGAAGCATGCGAGGACCTGTCATCTTCCAGGGTATCCAAGTTTGGCTTACGGACTGCTAGAGTCAGGGATGCCATGGCAACATCCATGAGCACAGGTTGGTGAGTAATAGCTCCAATGAGCGCGTTGCAGCCAGCACCATGAGATACCATGATGACAATAGCCTCGGTCTCCACATCCTCCTCGTCAAGGTCGTCCATAACGTCGATCGAGAGTTTCCTAGCAAATCGCGAGGCTGTTTTGGTTACCATGTCGGTTGGGTTCTCTGCCGTGGAATACCAGTCGACCAAATGTTGGACTCCTTTGCGAAACCTCCTATGCATCGCTGTCCATTCTTCTGGAAACGTACCGCCATCTCCCCAGTCAAGGGGGCTCCGCATTGAATCCCATTGGTAGTCAATGTCAACGCAAGCGTCGCGGGCATGTGATACATATCCAAGGGGGATGGTATGCTTGGGGTTGACTGCCCAATGTGGCACTGGGGACACATAGCCGCTCGTTTCGCTTGTCAAGTATGCCGAAGGCTTTCGCGAGAGACTGCCTTGGCTGCTGATACTAACGCTTCTTTGCAGTGAGCCAGGACCAGACACACTGTCAAGCGAATCGGATGGGCCATTCGTCGAAGTAATAGAGCTCATCCGGGTCTCCGAGTTCCAGAGATGGCCCAGCGAGCCTGAATGGATGGGGCCAAAGTTCGGGTAGCTGTTGTAGTCTTCACGCCTGAGGAGGTCTGCCTTGGCGCTGGCGAGCATCATCACAGACTCGGGGGGTGGCGTGATCAGTTCGAAGTAGCCAGGAGAGAGCCACTCGCTCAGAAATGCATCCAAGCGCAAGACTGATTTGCGAATCGGTGCCGTCTTTGGCGAAGGAATGCAAACGTCTTGGCCTTCTGGAGTAAAAGCTGGCCGGGTGCGTGGGCTCAGGACAGGAGGTGAGGGTACCATTTCGGCGGGTTGTGAAGCCCCAAAAGGGGTGGAATCCTGGGCGAGCCCCGCGCTGATGGCAATAGAGGTCTGAATACACCGCAGAAAAGGGGAGCTGTGCAGGACAACCTTGTACTTCTTCCGCTTCCGCTTTCCATGGGTATCTGGCGATTGCGTCTCGGCAGCCTCCTTTTCGGCCACCATCTCACGGATTATGTTGCCTATCCGAACGCCCAGACTCTTCGCTTGCAGCCAGCCGTTGTAGGTGAGCGGCGGGTCGTAGGGGGTGGGAGACGTAAGGTGCCATTGTTTGTCGGCGGCGTCGAGACGTAGGCCATGTCTATGGGCGGCATTGTTAGCTCTGGTACGCTGGGGGAAGGGCACGCTTTTACTTACCTCACGACGAAGAGGTAGGCCGGTGGGCGCCCCATCTTGGAGGCAGTCCCGAATTCCTAGCAGCCAGTAACCTTGGGTGGCGCAAAGAATGCGGACAAAGGCCCATCAGCTTGCGATGCTTGGCAGTTCGGAGGAAAGCAGAGCTGGGAAAGGTCGATTGGCGCAGGTGTTGGCTTTTGGTGCTCCGCAGAGAGAAGAACTGGGTGCAATGGGGTTGTATCGCTGGTAGGGCTCGCAATTGCGTAGGTAGTCGAGATGGTGCGGCGTCACTTATATGGAGACACGGCGCAGATGGCTGGCAGCTCGGAGGACGAGTCTCGTCGGTCCCGACACTGACACGGAGCTCTGCGCGCAGCGGTGATCGATGCGGTTATGACTGCTGGTATGGCGTAGGGAGCAGATCCAACGGCTGCCGGGGAAAACGCCCAGACGATGGTTGCTGGTCGGCGGGCGCGCTTGTGGGCAGGTCGTCTCTCGATCAGTCGATGCGTCGAGGGTCGGGCGTGGCGCGGGGGCTTTAGCCAGCTGCTAGGCCGGGACCCCAGAACGGGCAAGGCTCCAAACCTTGGGCGATCTCCGTTGTGTCTGAACTCTGGTCTAAGGCAGTCTTGGGGCTTGGCCGTTGGACTCGGGGTGTCGGGGACTGGCAGCAAAAACCTGTCCGATCACTGGCAGTGATGCTGCAGACTCCCGTCCATGACCGCGCGCGCGCCTCGTGCGATTGCTGCGTCAAAAACGTGGCTTCCCCAGACAACGAGGAGCTCAGAACATCTCAACCCTTTTTCGATGCGAATTGTCGTCACCTCACGCCCTGTCACATGCAATGCAGCAGAGTCAATGATTGGGCGTGTGACCTGTGGGGTAGTGGCCCTGTTGCACCTTTTTTGCAAGGCGCGAGCCGCGTGAGCCCGCCGAACCCGCTGTGCAGTGAGGAGTCGCAGTGAGGAGTCGCCGCCCGCGGCGTGCCCATTGCGGCCAAGACAAAGCGGGGGTCTTGGCGCTGGTGGTGAGTGGTAACCTAAAGGCAAACGCCGTAGTGCGGTGCTTTCAGCTGGCCAGCCCTGTGGATGCACAGTCCAGGCTTATGTAATCAGCCATGATTTCCGATTGGTCACCGTAATCTGGGATGCAGGGACAAGCAGCCCCTGACTTGGCTGAGTGATGGCATCGTAGCCCCGAAAACACCACCTGGCTTCCGCATAGCAAGCATCGCGACGCCGACAACCGGCCTGCTGCCAGATGCAAACGGCCACACCAACACACGCGAATTCCGACCGACCACGATGAAGCTGTCCAGCGTGCTGCGCCTCCCGGCGCTGCTGGCGGCGACGCTTCTCGCGCCCGCGGCGCTCGTCGAGGCCGAACACACGAGCAACTGGGCGGTGCTCGTCTCCACGTCGCGGTTCTGGTTCAACTACCGCCACCTTGCGAACGTGCTCTCCATCTACCGCACCGTCAAGCGCCTGGGCATCCCCGACTCCCAGATCATCCTGATGCTGCCCGACGACATGGCCTGCAACCCGCGCAATGCCTTCCCCGGCACCGTCTACTCCAACGCCGACCGCGCAGTGGACCTCTACGGTGACAACATCGAGGTGGACTATCGCGGGTACGAGGTGACGGTCGAGAACTTTATCCGCCTCCTGACAGACCGCGTGGGGGACGAGATGCCACGGAGCAAGCGGCTGTTGACGGACGACCGGAGCAACATCCTGGTGTACATGACGGGGCATGGCGGGAATGAGTTTCTCAAGTTCCAGGATGCCGAGGAAATTGGCGCCTTTGATTTGGCCGACGCGTTCGAGCAGATGTGGGAGAAGAAGAGGTCAGCTGTCCACGGAGATCGGCCAGTCTTGCGCCACGCTAACCTAGCTCAGATACCATGAGATCCTCTTCATGATCGACACGTGCCAGGCAAACACCATGTTCAGCAAGCTGTACTCCCCAAACATCATCGCCACTGGCTCCTCGAAGCTAGACCAGTCGTCCTACTCCCACCACGCCGACAATGACGTCGGAGTAGCTGTCATTGACCGCTATACGTACTACAACCTCGAGTTCCTCGAAACAGAGGTCCGGGACACCAGCAGCAAAAAGACTGTGGGTGAGCTTTTTGACAGCTACACCTACGAGAAGATCCACTCCCATGCCGGTGTACGGTACGACCTGTTCCGCGGGGGTGCCGAAGCGGCGCGCAGCCGACTTATCACCGATTTCTTCGGCAACGTGCAAAATGTCGAAGTCGACAACACCAAGAACACGAGTCTGGAGGAGGACCTCTTATCCTTGAGCAGGACTATCGCTGCGTTTCGCCAGATAGCGGAGGAGGAGGATGCTGCGCAGAAGAACGCGACAGCCGCCGCGAGCAAACCCGTTGCGCACCAAAAGAAGATCCAGTTCGCAAAGCCGCTAACAGACGACAACTGGTGGACTAAGAAGATCTTCGGGGCGACGGCGCTGGCTGGCTGCGCTTTCTTATGGGGGCTGGGCTCTTACCTTGAGGCGCCACAGGGCTAGATACCTATAAATTTAGATTTTCCTTAGTTGAGCATTGCAGCGTATGAACGCATATTTTGAACGAACCTGGGGCTGGGCCAGCCTGCCCAGCCTCTCTCCGCAAGGCACATGATGAGCTTCCGAATAAAGTTGAGTTTGTTGCCATCAGGGGGTAATGACAGCAAGAACTCGTTCGAATCCTTACCAAAGGGTTAGGGTTCGCTCTTTGGCGGGGTCCTTCCTTGAGCTTTCACAGTTAACTTCACATCAACAGAGCACTCAATCGTCTTCACCACTTCGCGGCAATATCCCATGTCAAAAATGCATCTTCATCCGTATTGTAGTTTCATCGCTTTGGCAGTATAGACACCAAAATTAGCAATAAAAGGGCACGATGAGCATCCCCAAACCCAAGCAGAAGGTGAGTCTTCGCACGCCCGTTGAAGCAGACAAAAATGAGGGGCGCAAAGTCAACAAGTGATGCACCTCAGCGCATGTCACACTCGTCGCCGCAATATATGACCTCCCTCATCCGGCGACTGCATTGCCCTCTATCTCGCCACTCAAAGACCCCATTCTAACCCTCTCACAGTTCCTCCCGCTGCGCGAGATCACCCTCACCTCTCGCCCCCTCGTCAAGCGCGCCATCGCCTTCTCCTGCGATGGCGACCTCGCCGTCGCAGCCGACGACTCCGTGCACGTCCTGATCCCCGAGTTCCCCGACCTGCCAGGTCGCAGGGAGGAAAAGACCCGGAACAGGAACCTTGCCGCTGCCCAACAGACTAACGGCGCTGCTGCTGCTGCTGCTGCTAATAGCAGCGGCGGCAACCACGAGGAGGACTCCTCTGGCGACGAGGACGAGAATGGCTTCGAGAACTACCGCAGCAACACCCGCGCGCAGTACTCCGAGGGCAGCAAGCACATGCCCGTATCGTACCCGCCGCTCGATCCTAGGATCAACAAGGAGCTGTTTGCTGTCGCGGGGCTGCCGTTCCCGTATGACACTGCGGCGGTTGTTGGTGCGGGGGAGGATAGCGATGAGGAGGATATTGCGTCGGATCTATATGACTCGGAGGCGGATGATGGCGAGGCGGCGTCGAATCGAGGGGCGAACAGGCCTTTTGGGGCGGGGTATGGCCCGATTACGGGGGTGGGGAGCAGTATGAACCATGTGGTGCATATGGCTTGGTCACCGTCGGGGCTAGGGGTGAATCGGAGGCCGATTCTGTCGATTTTGACGAGCTCGGGGTTGGTTGCCATGTATGGGGATGGGGGCACGCCGGATAATATCCTGCCGAGGGCGAATGAGGGGATGCTGCAACGGAGGGAGCTGGAGTCGTGGATTGTGTTATGGGGGGTGGGGGAGAGGCTGTTGGTGCCGGGGCAGCAGGCGGAGATCAGTGAGAATGTGCAGGGCATGGCGTGGGCGAAGGAGATTGGGCCGGGCCAGGCGCTACTTGCGACGATCAATGATTTAAAGGAGGTGGCGATTATCAATGTCCAGACGATGCCGTCGGAGACGGGGGATAGTCTCATCTGGAAGGTCAGGGAGGTTGCGCGGTTTGTGGCGACGGGGCCTCACCCGAAGGTGGACGTATGTTTGACTGGTGTGTCCTGATGGGGGTGGAGCTTGGCTGACGAGACTTGCAGGTCATGGATGTCGACTGGACGCCTTGCGGTACGTCTTTCGGGCTCAGCTGGAGTCCGTGGGATGTGAATAGTAATTCGCGGACTTGTATGCTGTCGTTTGTGGACAGAAACTACGTCGGCTTCAGGAAGGTCTCGGTCAATGGGGACTGGGCCAGGGGAGGGGCGCCGGATATCACGGTTGATGTGTTGGATGCGTATGGCAGATGCGTACATCTCTCAACTGACGCGTTTGTTGAGTTTGAGAATATGGTATGTCCAGCCCATAAACACCTACCCCTTCTATCGGCTGACATTTTGAAGCTTTGGAACCACGGCAATGCTAAGCTCTGTCGTGGTATTATTGCCACGCCGTTTGATCTGATAGCCTTTGAGTTCCCTCTGTCACCGAGCGCGGCCTTTGATCTCCCACCACACACAACAACAGAGTGCGGAACTACCTATACGGATGACAACCTTCCCCCGTCGGAAAACCCTATCGTCGGTATGTTGCAACGAGTCCTGGGGTAAAACGGCAGAGCTAACGGTGTCTAGACCTCGTCATCCACCCCCCGAACAAGTCCGATCCTGGCGAAATGCCGCTCTACAGCCTCGTTCGACTATCAGCAACAGCGACCAACAACGATTGGTACGAGACGAACATCCCTCCACCACCCGACTCAGACCCCACCCCGCCGCAATGGGCGCGGGACATCGGGCAGAAGCTGGAAATCTCCGTCCCAGCAGACATGCACCTCAAGCGCGGCTACGGCGACAGCGACTCCGAGGACGAAGGCTCCGATTCCGACGTTAACTCCGACGCGGACGACTTCGACGACGATAACGTCGTCCCTCAGGGCCCCGAAATCCACCCGCACCGCTTCCGCATCTACGGCCTCACCATCTCCCCCGGCGGCGGCACCACCGCCGTCCTCACCAGCAGCCACAGCACCCAGCACCCCGAGCGCGGCGGCTGGCACACCGTCAAATCCTCCGTATTCTTCGGCTACCAGCCCCGTCGCCGCACGCGAGATCCCCCCCGCCCCCTCGACAGCCACCACGCCACAAACCTCACCGTCGAGGCCCGCCTCTTCGAGTATCTCTACGGCGGGGGCCTCCCCGTCCACGGCATCAACGCTGCCGTCACCGCCGACGAGCAATACCTCCTCAGCCACCAGCAGCAGCAGGAGCGCAACCGCCTCGCGGAGCTGTTCCGTCTCGCCCTGCAGAGACAGACTTGTGATCTGTGCGGCGCGCGGATGATGCCCCCTCGGACGGGGGATGGGCAGCGGCTGGGTCTGAGCAAGTGTGAGAAGGGGCACTTCTTTGGGACGTGTGCGACGAGTGGCCTGGCGGTGCAGATGCCTGGAATTACGAGGAGTTGTGGGACGTGTGGGCTGAGGACGATGCGTGCGGCGGTGTTGGCGGGGAAGTTGCCCGAGAAGAGGGCGGAGGTGTTGAGAGAGGTGGGGGATGGGGTTTGTGGTGGGTGTGGGGGGAAGTTTCTGAACTAGATGGCTGGAAGGGCCGTAGCGTGGTGTGTAGACTACCGACACCAAGAACAGCGTAGATACTGAATAGTGACTATCGTCAGCGTTGTTTTTTCTGGGAAGGAGATTCTTGGCTTCAAGATGGCAGCGAGGGTGTGAAACGTCTGTGTGGATGTGTAGAGTGATCAACTTGGGCGGCATCATTTGGTGCGAATAGCTTCGTTCTGAACTGCAACTTCGGACTTGGAAATTTGGAAATGATGCGGTTTCCCTATTGGCCGCTTCACATTGATTTCTACTAGAAGACTGCGGAACTTCTATGGAGAGTGATTGACTTAGGCGGTGAGATCTGTTGGTGTGAATAGCTTCATTCTGCTTGTTTGGAAATATACCAGCTTGCCCATAGACTGCTTTGTATTTGGTTTCTGCCGAGTTGCCAGAGGGGTTGCCACGAGGATACTTCAAACAATCTACGTAGGGACGTAGAACGGAGAGAGGGACTTGGCGATGTAGACCAATATTTGGTTCTCTGACCTGAAATTAGGTGCTTTCCTCCGAGCAACAACACATCATGAGAACTAGAGGCTTTGATTCTCCGCCACCAAAACGGAAACAGCAACAATGGGATAGAACCAGGACGCGGCATTGGGATGATCGTAGACAAGACCGAAGGAAACACCAGATCACAACAACACCCGCCAAGAATAGAATCACCAAAAGAGAAAAAGTCGGAAGGACCAAAATAAACAAGACGAAAAAAAAGCCGAAAAAATCGTATGTCGTTTTGAACCTAGAGCCTCTAAAACCAGCATGGGGGAAAGGGGAGGAGTGCGCACCGGGGGCCTTATGGGGCTCGTAGGAACCTTACCGCTCTACCATACGGCTCAGAACCACTTGGCTCCTACTGTTGTTGGTAGGAGAAGTTGGGCGCCGGCTTATATAGGGCGGTCAGTTGCCGAGGGGGGAGGACGCGTTGGTCTGTCGCGTCTGGTCGCGGTTGGGGTTCTGATGGAAGAGAGGTTGGGGAGGGGGGGGGGGTGTGGGGGGGGGGGGGGGGGGGTGTGGTGGGGGGGGGGTGGGGGGGGGGGGGGGGTGTGGTGGGGGGGGGGGGGGGGGGGGGGGGGGGGGTAGTGAGGCGGGAGGAGGGAAGGTGCGCTGGTTTCTTGTCGGTGTTGTCTTTGCCTCTCGTCTTCTCTTGCTATGGTGGTTTGTGGGTGTTTTTTTTCGGGGAGTTCAACTCATAATACTTACGACAGCT
>Ga0247780_1000609_pt1 | contig 31995 bp, 33 predicted proteins | sample UWRJL079202R5_FD_179927 | JGI IMG/M metagenome (GOLD analysis project Ga0247780, IMG submission 179927) | Plant litter microbial communities from Arlington Agricultural Research Station in Wisconsin, United States - UWRJ-L079-202R-5 | ecosystem: Environmental > Terrestrial > Plant litter >... | reverse complement strand
GCTGTCACAGATGCGCGGCATTGGAGGGGGGTGGGTATTATCACAGGGTTAGGGTTATGTATGAGGATTAAGTGGGGTCATAGTACAAGTGAGACAAGAGCCATAGTACGGGGATGCGTCCTCATTATAATTGGCCTCTGACAGCTTGGATCAGACCACCATCATCCAACATAACCCCGCAATGCTTTCGCACATTTCTAGCACGACTGCAAATCTATGACAGACGAATTCGAGTTTATCGATAACTTCCAAACAGGAAAAATATGGCAACACCTCCGCAATTTACGCCTACACTTACCAAGGGCACCTACGCCGCTCCGACCCCGAACGATGTGCGAGGTCCCTGCCCAATGCTGAACACCTTGGCAAACCACGGGCACCTTCCCCGCGATGGACGCAATGTCAAAGGCAGCGACATAACCAACGCACTGCACGACATCGTCGGTGTCTCAACTTTCGTGAACACGGTGTTCACCCACCCCATCTTCTTCACCCACAAACCAACCCCACAACTCAACTCCTTGTGTTCGACCGTCTGGCACTACCTTCGCCACCCTTCCGCTCTCCTCTCCCGCTTTGGCATGCGCCGCCCACATCAAGTTGACCCCACCACCAAAAAGCGCTGTCTCAACCTTGACCAACTCGCGCTCTCCGGTGCCATTGAGCATGACATCTCGCTGACCCGCCGCGACAGAGCCCAAGGTGACTGTTGCACGCCGCAGCCAGATCTAATCGCCACTCTGCTCGCATCGTCATCAGATGGCGGACAAACGCTTACGGCAGTAGACCTCGCTCGTTTGCGGAAGCAGCGAATTGAACATCAAAAAGAGGCCAACCCGAGGGCCGAGTACGGCGCAATGCAACACAGCTTTGCGTGTATGGAAATCGCACTTTTCTTGGGGGTGTTCGGGGATGGGAAGAAAGTACGCTGCGATTTCGCAAGGGCTTTCTTCGAGGAGGAGAGACTTCCTATTCGGGAAGGATGGGCGAGGAGACAGTGGTGGCGGCGGTTGGGAATTGCAGAGTTGGGGATCACGGCTAGGCGTGTAAGACGTCTCGTGGGGTTGAAGGTGTGATTTTGGTCCTTTAATGCTTTTGTTCATGCAGAGAATTGAATCCGAGTGCGGCGCACGAGAATTCAGAAGATTGCAGGCGGGTTCCAAGTCGAGGTGACATTCAGAGAAATGCTGGAAAAAGGTTGGCTACGTTTTGCTCGGTGGCTGTAGATTACGGTGCACATATGTACCTACATTGACCTTCTGTATTCGAGACAATTCACCGAGAATATCCACTGTCCTCCCTATATCAGCTAGAAAGGCTTTCAATAAGCGTTGCTGACAAAAAGATGTTTTCATCCATCCCGCCATGTCTCAACGGCGGCCAGGGTAAATCATGAGAAAAAAGTGGACTTCTTGTTTTCCGCGATCAAGATAAATCATGCCGATGTTACCGCCTGGTCTGCAAGAGAAGGGCCACTACTATTCCAGACACAAAGATCCAAGTCCATCCCTCTTGGTGGGAAGTGTGCCAAAGCTCATTACCGCCACATGGGGGCGGGATAGTTTGGGAAGTCTGTACCACTGGTCTTGAGAAAGTTTTATTAGTAACCCATTGCATACGCTGGATGGTGTCCTCTCGTAGTCCCTCTCTACAGAAAGTGCAACCTAGAGGACACCCCAAGGATCCGATGTGTGGTTCAAAGTCAATATCTTCTCCGTCCCAACCAAATCACTTCACCCAAGAATCCCATACACCCCCTTCACCTCCTCCACCTTCCCCTCAAACTCCGCCTTGGTCTCCTCCCAAACAATCCTTTGTGCCTTCTTCCCACTTGCGCGGAGCATGAACGGGGGGTACCTGCATCCAAATTAGCACTTCAGTATGGCTCCAAGCCCTCCCACCATCTCCTCCCTCCCGTTCTCATCCTTCACCATGAAGAATAAAGTAACTCACTCAAGCGTCCCAAAATCCCCCATCACCTCCCCATGCCCCTCCGGTCCGACAGAAACCCCATTGACCAGTGCCGCCGCACAAAACTCTGGTTCTCTTGCGGTCAAATCTGTAATCAACTTCGGAATCATCCTCTCCCCATTCGCAGCCGTGAGTGGCGTCCACGCACATCCGGGATCAGCGCTATTGATAGTTACTTTGCTTTTGAGATTGGTAGCGTGAGCGGCGAGTTCCCTTGCGAAATACAGGAGGAGGGCCTTGGAGCGGCCGTACTGAGAGCCTTGTTGGAGGCCGGGCTTGTTGTTGCTGAGGTGCTTGAGGTAGGAACCTGTCTTTGGGATGACCATTGTGGGGGAGGCGAGGTAGATGCCAAAGCTGGTGACGAAAGTGAGGACAGGGGGGTTGTGGTTGGAAGGCGAAGATTTGAGATGAGGAAGGAGGAGAAGGGAGATTAATGCAGTGGAGAGGTAGTTGACTTGGATTGCTGGGGTTGGATTAGTGATGCGGATGGATGGTGCAGATGGGTGAAACTCACTGGTTTCCCAGCCGTCGGGCGAATCCTTGCGGTCGTAGGAGAAGAGGCCGGCGGCCAGGAGGGCGTGGTCGAGATTCTTGAGTGACCGCGCTTTCTGGCCCAGCTCTTGGCAGCCCTTGAAGGTCATCATGTCGATGCGCCAGATCAGAATGTTTGGTGCAGGCTTGCCCTGCGTCTTGCACTCGCCTAAAATCTCATCTCGGACGGCTGACAGATCCATGACGTCGACGAGAACGAGAGTGTCGATATCGCGGCGCGCAAACATCTTGGCCGCGAGGGAACCTAGCGCACCGCTTGCGCCGGTGATCAAGGCGGTGCGGCCCGCGTAAGATTTGGTGGTGACCGTGGGTTTGCCGGTCCGTTGCTTCGAAAGGCGCTGCCAGGGAAAGTACTCGTCGAGCAGAATTGGAATGCCATACGTGAGCAGCCCGACCACTGCGGCGACAGTCCCGATGATTACGTAGTTTGCCATGGCCGTTTGTAGTTGCTAGAAAATTGTGTTTGGTTGTTTTGTGAAGGGCGTCAGGACGTTTGAAATGAATGAGCGAAGGAAATTAGGGAAGTTGGGGGCTGGCCACGGGAAGGTATATACTCAGGGTAGGGGTAGGTAGGTTGCATCGACGTGGATCCTGCCGAAAGGATGAATCCTGCAAGTCACTCAACACAGGACCATACTACCTAGTATTCCTGGAGGATAAAAAGGCGGGACTCGAAGGGCGACTACAATGAATTTCTCGCCAGCTCGCTCCGAATCTACTACGGGTCTCCTTCCAGTCCTCAACTTTCCATTCGGAGCCCTGATGGCGCCTACTCGTCTTCTATCTGAATGATGACACTCTTCGTCTCCAAAAAGTTGTCCATACTATACAGCACGCCCTCTCTCCCCTGGCCACTACCCTTGTACCCCCCAAACGGCAGATCCCTCCCCGTCAGCGGGCTCGTACAATTGATTCCCACATAGCCGCTCTCCAACGCCTTCGCAACGCGCATCGCCCTGTTGATACTCCTGGTGTATACCGACGCATACAGTCCAAACTCGGTATCGTTCGCCTTTGCAATCACCTCCCCTTCCGTCTCAAATGTGTTGATATTCACCACCGGCCCAAACACCTCCTCCTTCATGATCTTTGCATCCTCGGCTGTGTCCAAAAACACCGTCGGCTCGATCCAAAAGCCGCCATTCCCTTCCAATTTCCCCTTCCCTCCCAAAGCCAGCGTCCCCGTGCCCTTCCCCTCCTCAATGAACCGCATCACATTCTCATACTGCACCCCATCCGCCTGCGGCCCATGATTCGTCTCCTTCGCCAACGGATCCCCGTCTCTCACAGCCCCAAACTTCTCGGTAAACGCCTTGACGAACCCCTCGGCTACGCCCTTCTGGACATAAATCCTCGTGTTGGCCATGCACACCTGCCCACTATTGCTCTGCACGCTCTTCGCCGTCTGCTCGACCGCCTTTTTCAAATTCGCATCATCAAACACAATAGCAGGGGACTTCCCGCCCAGCTCCAGCACAACCTTCTTCAAGTTGGTCTGCGCCGCCGCCTGTTGGATCAACTTTCCCGTGCGACTCGACCCGGTAAAGCTCAGCACCCTCACATCCATATGTCTCGACAGCACCTCCCCAGACGGAAGTCCATGCCCCGAAATGATATTAAACACCCCCTTCGGAAAACCCGCCTCGACCACCAACTCGGCAATTCTCGCCACCGCAAGCGGCGCCTTCTCACTACTCTTCAACACCACCGTATTTCCCGTAATCAGCGCCGGCGCCGCCTTACTCCCGAAGAAATGAACGGGTGCATTCCACGGGATAATCAGCGCGACAACGCCATACGGCTGCCGCAGCGTCATGGTCACATGCCCGGGGGTATTGACAGAAGACTGCCCCTGGATATGCGGCCATGCTTCGGCGTGGTTGTCGAGCTGGAAGGCGCAGGTGTGGCCGTAGTGGAAGTTGGAGATGGGCATGCCCATGGAGATGGCCTCGAGATGCGCGAGTTCAGCGTTGTGGATGCGGATGAGGGCCGCGAGTTTCTTGAGGCAGGCGCCGCGCGCGGTGGGGTCGAGGGCCGACCATGCGGGGAAGGCGGCCTTCGCCGCGGCGACGGCGGCGTTGGTGTCGGAGGCGGTGGCTTCGGGGACTGGGGGGAGGGGGTTAGTGGAGGTAAGGGGGAAGGTGGAAGCAAGAGTGGGCGCACCAATTGCGGAGATTTCGCGGGTTGTCGGACTGTAGACGGGGAAAGTCTTTTTGTCGGAGGCTTCCACTAGCTATGAGCTTTGTTAGCGGGAGCTTGGGGGTTAGGGATTGATGAGCCGACCTCTCCATTGATCAACATGCGCGGTTTAACCACGCCATCTTCGGAAAGCATGTTGAAGGAGGTTTGGGGGTTTCAGGTAGATGGGCGGAAACAAATAATTGTTGCAATGGCTAAAAGCTCCAAGAAAAGGGCAGCGAGGTGTCCATCGAGGGTGTCGATCTTGTGGGCGGCCAGCTTTGTTATCGAGTCCTGCAATGGCGTATTAGTTTGTGAACAACCCGGGACTATCGGCTTTTTCCCCAATGCTTTACCCAGCGGGCGGTCCGTGGCGGTATCCAAGGGTGCGTCCCGAGTCCCGGCGCATATTGAGGTGGAGTGGCCCGCTCGGAACAGCTCATCCCCTCACGGCAGTTCTAACAATCTACCCCGCAGACGTGCATCCCCACAGCCATGCCCATCCTCCAAGAGCCAGTTATAGTTATGTACGGGGAAGTACCACCTCGGAAATCCTGATTAGATGCACATACTGCAAATTCCCAACCGCAGCTCTTGGCCCCCGTATCACGTATCAAACAGGTTTCTTTCCGCACTTACACCGCGTACACGTACAACACCACCATCATAATGTCCACCGCCAAGCCCCCCCGCGGCACCATCGCCATCGAAGAAGCCGTCCTCAACCCCGACGGCCTCTCCTGGCTCGCATCCAGCGCCGCCCTCTTCAACCCCGGCGCAACACCTTCCTCCACAGCCACCCACGGCCACACCCCCCTGCTCCTCGACATTCACACCACCCGCCTGGCCAAAATGGACGCCCACGGCGTTGAATACATGCTCCTCTCTCTGACCTCCCCCGGCGCCCAAGGCGAGCCCTCCCCGTCCGCAGCCGTGACCCTCGCGCGCGACGCAAACGACTGGCTCGCCGCCGAAGTGGCCAAAGCCGCCACCCGCTTCGGTGCATTCGCCAGCATCTCGATGCACAACGCAGAAGACGCAGCAACTGAAGCCCGCCGCGCAGTCAAAGAACTGGGGATGTACGGTATCATGCTGAACGACTACCAAGTCGTCCAATCAGGGGGTGACGTAGAAGGGAAGAAATACTACGACGCGGCCGAGTACGATCCGTTCTGGAAGACGGTGGAGGAGTTGGGGGTGCCGGTGTATTTGCATCCGAGATACCCGCAGGATAAGGACTTGGAGAAGGGGACGAGGTATGGGGAGCGGAAGCAGATTTTGGGGGCGGCGGTGCAGTTCCATCTGGATTTGAGTATGCATATCTATGCGATTTGCTCGAGTGGCGTGTTTGATCGGTTCCCCGGGGTGCAAGTTATTGCGGGCCATTTGGGCGAGGGGTGAGTACCGTACTTCCGAATTCTTGACTTGGTGATAGGTGAAAGTCGTGAGACGAATGGGAGGGCTAACAGCGCGGTGCGACGGCAGGATTCCGTTCAATTTGTGGCGCGCCGATCATTGGTACAACAAGCCGGTCAAGAAGGCAACACGGCCATCAAAGGAGGACTATAGCTACTATTTCAAGCACAATGTCTCGATCACGACGTCGGGTGACTTCAACACTGAGGGCCTCAAGTTTTGTATCAGGGAGATTGGGGTGGAGAGATGTTTGTACTCAATTGGTATGCATTAGGGGACAAGAAATCGCGGGCAGTGTATGGTGCTGACTTCGACATTGCAGATTATCCGTACGACACGATTGAAGAGGCGCAGGAGTGGTGGAAGGGGGTTGATATACCAGCAGAGCAGAAGGAGGCTGTTGGTCGAGCGAATGCGATACGACTATTCAAGCTGCCCTTAGACCTCTAAACCTTGGAGCTTTGGGTTTATGCATCTACCTGTTCATGTTCGGAAGCGTTGACCGGAGGATGTGACGCAATAAGATAATTGGTTGACGTTGAGGTTGTACAGAGAGTTGAACTTTTCACTCTGCATGCAAAAATGGAAGTTAGGCGGTGAAGCTTCGTTATCACACACCTGCCCCTGGCAAACTTCGACTGTGTGTTATGAGAGTATGTCGGTAGCTGCAAAGCAGACCTCATGATCCAGACTTTGCCGACCGACAAAGAGGCTCTAAGTTCCAAATTCGCTTTCCCATCGAAATTTCCCCTTTTGTACGCCACACAGTACCATCAGTCGTCCCGACCCACCCTCCGCCGAGATACCCTCAGCCGACAAGCCATGTCACAAACGACGGGTGACGGCTCTGCCGAGGGCATGAATGACAGTGTTGCAGACGCTCTCTGCGATGCAGAAGTCGAATCGCACACCCATTCGCGGATTTCTTCGACAATCATGCCCTCAAGGAACCCCCGTCTATCATGGGACGTGGATCATTTGAAAGAGTTCCTAAAGCACAACTTGGATACGATATCCGATGATTATATCCAAGGCCTCCTTAATATTCCCCCGTTACCCGAGCGTCGCGGCGGCGCGGATGATACTATCTGCCGGACTTGTCTGTGTTTGAACTTCGACCTTTACCATCAAGTACGGCCAGAGAGGGGCTAAGCACACTCTACCTTCTGGCATGGTACCAAGCTCCACAAACTTTGCTTCTCAGCGAGGTCTTGCCTCTTGTCATGTTTTGTTCAGCGCACTGGTTCAGTTCTGTGATCCCTTTATAGTTAGAGGGATGACATTTCCTGATTGGATCATGCATTTCCCAGTGGAATCTGTCTACATAACACTCAGACTTGGTCATACTCCTGTAATTGAGTTATGGTCAAGGAAATATTATGAACCTGTTGGCGCCAGCATAGTACATCCAGTTATCGAAGCTGAAGATTTCTCGACTTCTCTCTCCTCTGATGGTCAGTATAATAAGCCCTCTATTCCGCTATTTTCCGCATTGATAGATGGATCTGACAAATAATTAGGTCCGCTGCCCTGGCCTGCCCGGGGCCGCTCTAATGTTATCTATAAGCGCCTCATCCTTGAGTGCTGTCTGTCCTTCGTTCGGCCTCTCTCGCAATAATTTACTCAGTCCCTCTAAACTAAACCTTCAGCACTTGCCAAGCAGGCTTCTGTCTTTGGGGAACTCTGAAGAGGGCGAGTGTGTCAGAGTGATTTCCACAGCAAACATCCACAAGGAGAATCGGCGAGGCCGCCTTCCGAATTTGCGATACACGGCTCTGAACCATTGCTCGGGTGTCTCCCAAGATCTCCCCTCGCAAAACGGGAAAACATCGACGACCAGTACAAAGGAGTTTCATGGACAGAACTAAGCAACACATTCCGTCACGCGATCCAGATTACAAGGGGACTGGGGGCGGAATACATCTGGATCGACTCCCTCTGTATCATTCAAGACGACCATGAAGATAGGACATTGGAGGCCACACAAATGGGGCACGTGTACTCCAACTCCTTTCTGACAATATCAGCTACCGGAGCAAGAGACGGCTCGGTAGGCTGCTTTTTCCTAAAGGGCTCGCTTGATGACTGCTTTCCCGCAAGACAGCCAAGGGAGGTTCTCGTGCACACAATGCACAGCAGCAAGTCACTGCATCCGTGTCAAATATGGGCTTGCTAGTGTGACCGCAACTGTGACCCTCACAGAAACCTGTAGCATGAACCGGTCTTTAAACGTGAAGCGGGGCCCTTTCTCACACGGGCATGGTGTTTCCAGGAGCAAATGTTTTCAGCTCGGGTCCTGAAGCGGGCGCGGTGTGTGAGTGTGGGTATTACAAACTCTTAACGACCGCTGAAAGAGAGAGACTGGGCAGCATCGTGCCGTACAGGCAACAACTCATCGAAATTTCGAGCGGCTGAGTCACGAGAAGAGACATCTTTGAAACGTGGCGGACGGTAATTTCGGGATATTCGCACCTCTTCCTCACACAGGAGACAGATCGGTTCGTGGCTTTGTCGGGGATAGCCCAGCGTTTCAGCCAGGCACTGGGGTGTTGTAGCTACCTCCCCTGACTTTGGTACGATAGTGTTGACTTACACCAGCACCCAGGCCCAAATCTTATGTGCTTGATGATGGCAATAACACCGGCGACGGAAATATTATCTGATACCTATATCAGCTTCCTTATCATGGTGGGGTTGCCGTCCAGTCAATTTGAACGTGTTGGTAGGGAATGTTGGCGAAAAGGATCATAAGGACTTGTTAGCCGGGGGGCAATCATGGAGATCGAGTTGATTTAGACCATTGGCAGTTAGGCAGACTAGCATCTCCGATCTTCTATGCGCCAGCCAGTCCAGTTCGATCGGGCCACACCGACCACATTATTTGACTTGACTTCATGAATCTTCCCGAGTCCTTCGGCGAGGTGGTACGCTTGCATCAAAGTGGCTCTTGGTATCGTCGTCTCGGTGCGACTTGACGAGTAGGACGACAACATCTACATTGCGAGCAATCAATACATTCCCTAGGGGGCGATGAAATGGGGATGAACAGGTGATGAGATGGTGATATCAGTTGGCGGCGAGCAAGCTGGCTACGGTGACATGGTTGAGTTGAGCTGCTGTTAGTACGACCCCAAAAACCAGTAATAGAAACGGCTTCACCTTCGCAGAACCGTTCCAGCAACTGGCCTCATGCAATTTTCGGTGCAGCTCGCGTGTCTCGACCCATCTGTCCCGAGCCTTAATTGCTATCACTTCCTTGCTGGGTTTATGGCCGTCGGTTGATATGCCATATTCAGTTCCCCATACTAAAATCCCTTTCGCATCAACCCCATCGTGAGTGTAACACGACAGGGTGCGATCGGAGGAGGTATGACGGTGTTGAATATAGGGACTTTGGTGAGCACCGCATGCCATCTGCAACTCAGTCCAGGCTGTAAAACATGGCCCATCACCTCAGACGCAGCCGCCTGACACCAAAAGCCGCCCCGTCCAATCCGTCTTCGACGTATGTGGCCCACTGCGCTACGATTAGTTCAAGTTCTCCCAATCAATGGGTTACAGCCTCGGGCTGTCAGCGCTTGACCGAAGCATTACGCAAGCCAGGTCGTGCCAGCTGTGGTGACGCGGTGCTCAGAGTACAGGGGCAGGACAGAAGTGCAAGAAAATCGCAACCTCGCTCTACCCCTAGTTAACCATAATTCCCACATTTACTAGTTGCCTCTATATTATCCTCCAAGTTCTGTCAGACAGGCAAGGTGGAGATCCATTGTCTCCCATCAAATTACTCAGACCCTTCCCGATGGCGACGTCTCTACTGCCCGCGATTGCAGCTTGGTGTACCTGGGCTCTGGGGCTGGTAAGTTCGCCTTCCAACCCTCCAGGGAAAATCAGTCAACTTCGACTGACGTCTTACATTGGAACCATAGGCAGGATGTTATCTCGTTACAATGTGGCTCTACAACATCTATCTTCACCCCCTGAAACACTACCCTGGACCCAAACTCTGGGCAGCATCGAACATACCCTACACGATTTACTGTCTCACTGGAACGCCCGCATTCTCCATTGCCCAACTCCATTCCGTCTACGGCGACATTGTCCGAGTCGTGCCTAACCGCCTCAGTTACACTCACCCCGATGCATGGACCGAGATCCGCGGCCGACGCAATACGAGCGAAGGCGAGAACCCCAAAGACCCAACGTCCTACCTCTTCTCTGCACGTAACATCCTCGGAGCCAACCGCCCTGGTCATGCCCGCTTCCGCCGCGCCCTCGCCCACGGCTTCTCCGCCAAGACCATGCAACTACAAAAGCCACTGATAACCCAATACGTCGACCTCCTCCTCGACCGTCTCAAAGCCAAAGCCAAAGTGACCTCCCCCACCCGGCCACCGTCGACATCGCCGCCTACTTCAACTACGCCACCTTCGATATCATCGGCGATCTCGCCTTCGGGTCACCGTTCGACTGCCTCGCAACCGAGACTCTCCACCACTGGATCCGCGTGATCTTCTACGCCACCCGCGATGTCGCGGCAGTCTACGTGCTGCGCCGGGCTGCCCCGCTACTCATATCCGCCATCCGTACCCTCACACCAAAGGCCCTCGGACAGACCATGGTTGAGACAAGCGCCTATGCAACACAGCAGGTCGATCGACGGCTTGCTTTGCAAAGCTCGCGGCCGGATTACATCGACGCGATGCTCAACGCAGGCTCTGGCTCGCATGATTTGATCCTCGACTTAGACACATCTCTGGACTTTGACATACCCCCTCTAGAAAAAGGCCCTTCCCAAGCCAACTCCAAACAAAAACCAATCTCCTACTCCAAAATCGTCTCAAACGCCCGATTCCTTGTCCTCGCCGGCAGCGAAACCACCGCCACTGCGCTCGCGGCAACGGCATTCCTGCTGGCTACACACCCCGACACGCAGCGGAAGTTGGCAGCCGAGGTTCGGTCCGCCTTCAAAACGGAGTAGGAGATTGACTTCCTTTCGGTGCAGAAGTTGCGGTACATGTTGGCTGTGCTCGATGATGCTATGCGGATCATGGCGCCCCTGTCAGGTAGCATGCCAAGGGTTTGCGCAGACGGGGGGGATGTGATTTGTGGGCGGTTTGTTCCGGGTGGGGTGAGTGATTCTGACTTCTGAGGGGGTGAAGTGTTCCACAGCCCGAGGAACTTTACGGACCCGGATGAATTCATCCCCGAACGTTGGCTGGATGGGGAAGAGAGTAGACGCTTTGCAAATGACAGGGTGTAGGCGTTTCAACCGTTTTCGGTGGGTCCGAGGAACTGCCTCGGGAAGAAGTGAGTGATCTATCCTTACAAAATTCCGGCGTTGGCGTTTATGGAAGAACGGAGAGTCTCTTGTTGTTGCAGTTGCTAATCGCGAGGCAGTTTGGCATACATTGAGATGAGACTCATGCTCGGCCGCCTAGTCTGGAAATTTGACCTTCTCCCTGCTGACGAGAAGACAAAGAATTGGTATGCTGACTGTGCCCCTTACCATCTATGGTACAAGCCGCCGCTGAAAATTAGGTTGGTTGCTGTTGATGGGAAGGAGTAGGAAGGTTTAAAGAGAAGTGTGTGGGAAGAAAGATGATGTCGCATTGAATGTGTGGAAAATGTGCTGAAGGATAACGTGGTTGTAATAAATCTCATCTAAGCTAAGAAATTGCAAGTGCTCACCCTTTCGCCATTGCCAGCTCTTCTTATACTGCAACAGCCGTAGATGCTGGCAGGGCCACGGGCTCAGGGGTCTGCACTTCTCCAGTCACCTTCTTGAGCACATCATCGAACGTATCCTCGGCCACCTTCTCAGCGTCATGGTTATGGATCCAATCCTCGCGGCGGAAGGAAATACTCTCAGGATCCTCAGACACCTTCTTCCAGTCGGTCTTGTGCCACCTATCCCGGGTCGCCTCGCCCGTTTTTTGAACAGCCGCAACGCGTTCGTACCTATCACCATGTTAGCACGACTCGCCCCCTGAGAACGAGCAACATACCGAATCTCCTGATGCACTCTGACTGCGCCAGGCACATTCTCCTTGCCCGCTTTCTTCAAGCACACCGCGATCGTCACACCGTCTTCCATCGCCTGTGTCGCCCCCTGCGCACTCGTCGGCAAAAATGGATGCGCCGCATCACCCACCAACAAAATCCGCGCATGCTTGCTGACCCACGTCGGCAACGGGTCGCGATATACCAGCTTCCAGTCCACCACTGCCGGCGTCTTCTCCACAATCGCCTTGCACACCGGATCCCACCCCTCCAGCACCCTGTACACATCCTCCAACTTCCCCGGGAATACCCAGCTCTCATCGATATCATGCTCATCCTTGTGCGTCAACACCCAACAACAGTCCTTCCCCCCCTTGATCGTACTAAACAGGAAGTGCACATCCGGGCCAATCCACCCGTTGAACGTATCCCCATTCTCGCAAAACTCCTTCGTCCTCGGATCCTTGATCATATCCTCATTCGGAAACCAAGCCCGCCACACGGCATGCCCACTGCTTTTCGGCTTGTCCACATACCCCAACACCAACTCCCTCGCCTTGGACCGCACTCCATCCGCGCCAATCACCACATCGGCAGTGACTCTCGTGCCATCCTTTAGCACGATCCCCGCCTCGTTCTCATCCTCAAAATACTCCTTTACATGATGCCCGAGATTGATCGGAATACCGAGCTCGTCCCGCGCATAGTTGAACACCACCTCGTGCAATTCCCCGCGATGTCCGTTGAAGATCGGCGCATCGTCCGGACCCGGAGGTGAACGCTGGTGATGCACCACCTCGCCGGTGTCGTACTTGTGAATCCGGAAGCCGTATGAGGAGAGATCGATGCACAGCGCGCGGAGACGCTTGGCAATGGCACCTTCGGACCAGCGGTGGTAGATGCGGCCGGCGTTGGCGCCGAAGGAGATGATGTCGCCGAGGGTTTTGAGCTGAGGGAAGGACTCGTAGATGGTGACCTTGTGGCCTTGGCGATGGCATTCGATTGCCGTGGTGAGGCCGCCGAAGCCGGCGCCGACGACGATGACGGAGATTCCGGTGGGGGTGGCCATGTTGGGTTTTTAGAAGTGGTGAGGGGTGATGTCTCGAGAGGGGTTGGATGAGGAGGTTCGCTCTAGAGAGTTCAAGGTGAGCTGGGGATAAATGCGGTGTTGATGTGGTGGGCAGAGGCCAGCAAAGAGGTTGAAGGAGTAAAGAAGACCGCTTTTAATTATGGCTGCCGACGTATTTGGCCTCGGGATCCGGAGTTCTCTTGGTTGTACTTTCGGTGGTCGGCTCGTTGTGGTGCCACAATAGTCGGTTTGCCCCGTGGCCAGCGGCTATGCCGCAGCGCTGCGGGCCCAAAACGGATGTAGATCAGGCTATACCGGGTGTCGTGCTCCTCATCTGCCGAGCCCGAGAACGTGGGTGTGCGGGGATACCGCGCCCCCCAAGGATTGTTGCAATGCAGCAAGTCCGAATCCCAGCGGCGGTTGCAGCGACAGGACCTGCCAAGCCCTGGATGCCATTTTCCGCTGCCCGCTAGCATCAACCCCAACCCAACATCTGCACATGATGCAAACCACCACATGATGGGACGACGCATGCTAACCCCTTACCGGGGAGCCGGTAGTGGAGGTCGTCTCATCTGTTCCAACACGTGCGATAAGGAGTTATCCCGGAGTGTATTGACATGCCCCCCACGAAGGCACTTTTAAGCCAGTCTTGGCATGGAGGGCCGGTGAGCTTCTCATGGACCGTGAAAGCAACGTCATACAAGGTATTCGTGCCTGAGGGATGCCACGACACTATTAACCGTCGAGTAGGTCTCGTAATATGTAGGATTTCAAATAGCTTGAAGGCGAGTTAGTCTGGCTCGCAAACTCTTCAAGCTTGAACCTCACGGATCTTATCGACACCAGGTGGGATGTTCAAAATGAAATGTTTTCTTTTCAATTTTGGACGAAACATATTTTGAATTCCACGGCACGCGATCCTAGGGTGGCATCAAATCATTATGCCAAAGTACAAAGTGTAAGGCCCAACTCAAACAGCCAATCCCATGCCACAATGACTCCGGTAAGCTCCATCGCAATATTCACCCCAGACTCTCACAATCCTAACCCCCCTTCCCATCAACCCCCTCTACCTTCACCTTTCTCTTCTCCTGCTGATAAAACGTACTCATCCGATACTCACTCTCTCCATCATACCCCGCCAGCTCCTCCCTCGCTTCCCTCCCCTCTCTCAATATCGTCCCCTTAACCTCCTCCCCCCTAACCTCAATCCGACACCTAAACGGCTCCGGCCTCATATTCAGCCCATTCGTAAAATTGAAAATATCCACCTCCTCCTCCCTCCCACTGACCTCATCTCTCCACTTCCCAATCTCAAACCCCCACAACAACCTCGCCACACTAATCCACGTCCCCTGCTCCGCCAGCGCCTGCCCCGAACACACCCTCCTCCCCCATCCAAAGGTCATATACCCCTTGTCACCCGGAAACGGTCTGTACAACTCACTCCCCTGTATAAACCTCTCCGGCGTAAAGCGATCCGGCTCCGGAAACTCCCTCTCATTATGATGGATCGCCCACACATTGCCCTGCACCCACGACCTCGCAGGGATCAGGTACCCATTCCATTCATCATCCTGCGTCGGACTGTGCGGCTGGCCACCAATAATCGCCACGCTCCGCCAGCGGAAGACCTCCTTGACGAAGGCGTTGACGTATGGTAGCGAGGGGGAATCATCCCAGTGCGGGGACCGACTTGCGCCGATCACGGCGTCGAGCTCGGCCTGGGCTTTGCGCATTGCCTCGGGGAAGGCGCAGCACGCGAGGATGAAGGTGATGAGTGTGGAGGAGGAAGTGTCTGCGCCGGCACCGAAGAGGTTCCCAGTCAGACCGGAGAGTTCGTTGCGGGGGAGGTTGTATTGGGAGGCGGAGGATTCGAAGAGGGTTTTCACGTAGGGGGTTGGTAGGGTGGCGCGCAGGGAGGGAGGTTTCGCGTCGTATTGGGCGATGGCTTCTTCGGCGAGGGTGTAGAAGAAGTAATGGCCGGAGTTGGGGGATTGCTTGCGGCGGGAGCCGAGGCCGTTGAACCAGGGCATGAAGGAGGGGAATTTGGCGAGGATGGGGAAAGTTTCGAGCAGCATAGGGAAGGACTTGCCGGGGACGTTGAGGTCGGCGGCGAGCTGCATGAGGGCGATGACCTCGGTGATGATGGGGTCGTTGTAGGAGGCGACGCGCCGGCCGAAGCCGATGATGGAGACGACCGAGGTGGCGTAGCGCTCGAGGTGCTTGACGTAGGCGGTTGGTTCGTGGAGGAAGTCGAGGGCAACGATTTTGGACTCGTTGTCCTGGATGGAGCGGTAGCCACGGACGGTTTGGGTGCCCACGCCCAGGTGCATCAGCTTCCGGTGGATGCGCCATTGGTCGCGTTCGGCGGTGTTGCGGATCTGCATGGTTACGAGGTTGGACTGGCCGGAGCCGAGCTCGCCGAAGACGACCATGCGTGGCCGCGAGGTATAGATCTGCGCTTTTTTCTCAAAGATCTCGTGTGCGGCCCAGGCGTCGTTGATCCAGACGGTCGGGTTTCTGGGACGTGTCAGTGGTGGAAGTGAGGATACCTCGGTTGAACACGACTTACCGGCCAATCCAAAAGGTGATCACGGGTGAGTTTAGCTTCTTGGAGATCTCTTCGAAGAGTATCCAGGGTTTGTTTTTGGGCAGTGACAGTGTGTTTCCGAGGATTGGGAGAGGGAATGGCCCCGGCGGCATTCGCGATCTCAGATAGAGCATATGGGCATAGTCAATGACCAGGGCTGTGGCCGCGACGGCCAAAAGCGACCACAGGACATTGGAGGTGCGGAGTTCGGTGCCGGCAACTTGCGCCTTGACGAATGCAACCGTTTCTAAAAGTGCGCGATCTGCAAACATTTTGTCGTTGTTGGTGCAGTACAAGAAGTCTGCGTTGTGAGGCCCCAGACTCGACGCGGATGGTGCGTGATGTGATGTCTGAAGTTCGAGCTTCGCCCGGATCTCGGCTCGTGGGCGGGGAAGCTCAACTTGAGCTCCCCGAGCCTAGCGCCAGCTTCCAGTGGGAATGGCCCGAAGGGCACGCAGCTCGGTTCAGCGTTGCCCGGGGAAATGTCGGGCACAGATCTACCTCCGTCCCATTGGTGGGACCGGACATTTTGGCCCAGGAGCGGGGATGCGAAGGACAGGCCTGATGGTCGGAACAGGGTTGCATCCGGAAAATCTTGGAGACGTCAGAGTGTAAGCCTGGAATTGGAAATCTCATCGACAACGGCCACGGACTTGCACCCTCCAACACCGCCAAAGTGTTTTGTTGCCCGGTCTGGAGGAGTTTTGTCTCCCCCTTTCAAAGCGAAGGAACCGGATCCCGGTGGGTCGGAGATTTGTGGGCCCCCGGCTCGGCGGGGTGGAGCCTGTGTCTCAACCCCGCCTGTGCCGGCTGCCTCCGAGCTGGAAGTCCTAGACCTGCTCTCACCACGTTTGTCCTTGGCCTTAGCGAACGGGGGTTCCATTTCTGGCAGGCCACTTGTTCTAAGATGGTTGTAATACATCCCCTTAGCCCACGCAAACATCGCTTTTGTTGAAAATACACCTAACGGCTTGAAGGGCGTCAAAGGGTGGTGGGCGAAAAAGGAAAGGCTAATGGAGCAAGGAAGCAAAGATAGTAATATTGCTACTATCAAAGAAACTGCAACGATTTTGAGGGACTCTGTGCCAACAGACGATTGGAGCACTGTCGAGAAATGAATGAAACTGTTCCTCAGACCTGCGCATTTGAATGCAGACATCTCGTTGGCATTTTTCGGACGCCAGCTGGTGTCGTAGTCCGTACGTTCGCGACATTTCCTCGAATATCCAGCTGAGTCAATCGCCCCACTGCCCCATAGAAATACTTGGCACCCGCCATTCCCCCTCCACTATCCACCACAAACTTCGCAAAGGACCCGAAGCTGCTCATCATTTGGACGGCTACTCACTCGCGTAGTCAAAAAGCTATTTCAATTATGGCGACACTCACCATACTGGCTAGACCCGCTGGGGAGAAGCCGACGCTCTTAACGCTCCCTGCCGAAGTGCTATGCGTCATCATCACGCATCTCACGCCGACCTCGCTCATCGACCTGTCGCAAACCTCAAAGGCCTTCCGCAACATCATCAAACCGACCCGCGGCGACTTCCTTCGGCGGCTCCTAGCGTGGGAACTACTGCCCGAGTTTGGCGGCATCGTGCCGCTCTTCCGCGCGCGTGACAACGCGCTTACCCCGCCGTGGGACAGCCCCGAATGGCGCCGCAACAAGTACGCATGCTCCGTATGCCTCAAGCTCCGCTCGCACATGTGGTTCGACAACCACTCCATCCTGCGCCTGGGTATGCGAAAGCCCCCGCCCGGAAGCAGAGAGGCCGAGAAGCTCACCGACTGGGAGCCTCTGGAGCTGAGAGACCCCGCGGCACGATGGAAACGCGTCCAGCAACGCGCCGCCGAAGAGCGCGAGTTGCTGCGACCAGAGCGAGAAATTTTCCACCGGTACTGCAATGGGGCAGATAACATGAATAGCAATTTGCTGAGGGTAGACTTTGGGCCCATCGACAGGCGCGCTGCGCAGGCAGAGAAGATGCTCTGTGGGACGGAGCGTCACAAGCGGGCGTGCAACGAGTGTCGGAGGTTGCGTGGTGACTGGAACCGCCCGAACCAGAACTATGGATCTCTCGAGGCACCAATCATCAAGAGCAGGCAGGTGCAGTTCCCGCGCGGCCTGGACCGTAACTTTCCTGGTCTTGTTGACTACCTCAAAGAGCTGAATCCGGGTGCGAAGCTCTCACTTCCCGATCCGCTCCCAAGACTCTTTAAGGTATGGCAAGAGGATAGGAGATACAACCTATGGACTCTGCATACGGCTTGGTGTGGTTCGTGCCATCAGTGGCAAGAGTTAGCCGGGCTTCGTCAATACGCCTGCTACCCCGTTGAGAAACCGGTACGCCTTCGAGCTGGTGAGGGTCCAGACATCAACGACGACGACAACGATCACGGCAATGACAACAGCTCGCGCGTTACATGGCCGTCTTGGTGTAATGAATGCGCACGGACTGTTGCGCCGTATGTATTCAACGAGCAACACTCGCCATACGACTTCAACGAGCAGGTGTCCAATGTCGTAATCAAAATGGCTGAGAGATCCCTCGTTGGGCTCGCCTACCAAATGACCTTTGGTTGGACCCTGCTCCACCGCGACTTTACCAGCGGCCGACTGAAAAGCTTCGCCGATGTTGGGTTGCCTATCGTCTCGATGCTACCATGGGATCCGAAATGTTTCGAAGGATCTTCCGGCGAACTGCGGAGCCTGGTCTTCAACGAAAGTACATTCGCCCTAATTCGTGACCAGCTTCGGGAGATTCGGCGCTTCCTCATGGAGGAGCTCCCCGCCGATCTCCGTGAAGAGCTTGTTTCCACATGGTTCAAGTTTTGGTTGGAAGACTACGAACTTCACGAGGATATGTACCTCAGAATGCACGAGGTCGTCAGATTGATCAAAGAAGACCGTGGGGTGATGGAAAGTTATTTCCGGGATCGGGATCCGTACCGGATTTAGTCGAGGCTTATTCAAATCTGGGCTTCATAACAAGGGCCATCCATCTCCTACAAACTGGGTGCATCGTGAATTACAACGCCTCTCTTGGCTCTCCTCGTCAGGGGACAGAAATTGAAATATTATTAATCTCACCAACAATAAACTCTCCCCGACATGTGCACCTTACCTCCAGAACCCCTCTCATCTTACTCTCAGGGTTGAACACCATACGCCCCCCCATTCTGCCAGCAAGACGTTGCTGCTACTGGATCATCGGCTATTACGAGATGCGTTTGGCTGTAATACCCTATTAGTCGAGAGAACGCAAAACAGGAACTGTACAGCACTTACACAACCATGACCGTCTCTGTCACATGGCTTGTCGAAATGATCTCAGTGAGTTGCGTCACTGTCGACCCTGGCTCGGTAACCACAGAAATCACATCCGGCACGGCAATACAGACCGTCGAGGTTACCGGTGTGCTGTATTCTCGTTAGTCCCCGGAAACAAAACCCTTGCTAGAAAGGAGGGAACTTACACTGTCTGCACCGAAGTCTCTAGAACTGCCATTTAGTCATGTCAGCCATTCCAGTCCACAACCCCCACCACCTTCTCCCCGCGCCATCATGGTAACATAAGGCAGGTGGGTGCTCACCTCTCCTAGTCACCGTCTCCCCTTCCAAAACCTTCGTACTGACCACCGTCTCAGTATACGTAGTCTGCACATACGTCGACGTCCACGCCCTTTTGACTGCCGCCCCCATTCCTGCCCCCGTTTCCCCCGTATCCCCCCTCCTCACCCTCCTCGTCGTCGTCGCCACCGCCGGCCCCCGACACCCATACAAACCCGAATACACCCCTCCACCCGCCGCGGCCGTCAGCAGCGGCGGCGGACCCCCCTTCCACTGACTGATGATCCACGCTGGTGGTCCGGCACCGGCGCCCGCGATGGACGCAAAGTTGATGCTGCATGTTGAGCCGGACATGGTGAATGTGTAGCCTCCTGCTCCCGGGGCGGAGGTGACGGGGGCGGGTACTGTTAGCACCGTTGTGGATGGTTTATTTGAGGGGGTAGAGCTGGAGGTTCGAATGACGGTGGTGGTCGTACGCTGGACTGTGGTGGTACTTCGAGCAGTGCTAGGTGTTGTGGTCGTCCGAGCGGTTGATGCGGGCGATGTTTGACGGGGTGTGGAAAGTGTGGTGGCGGGATATCGGCAGGAGGGGGTCAAGGTGCTGGTTGTGACGGTGGTGGCGTTGACGGTCCCGTCAACGATGACCTCCACGATGAGGTCGACTTCGACGATGGTTGTGGGGGGGCCGCGGACAATGCTGGTTTGCGTCTTGGCGGGAGTGCATGCCGCGGTGATGAGAGGAGTGACGAGGGTGGTGGCGCTGGTTTCCCATACGGTTGAAAAGACGGCTGGGGATGTTAGTAGTGTTGACGAAAAGGGGGTAGGGGGGTGTCAATACTTATTGCGGAGGGGGTGCTGGTAGTCACTACAATAACAGTCGGGGTAATCTAGATTTCGATAGTCAGCGCGATATCTATTCGTAGTTTGGATATAGCATACTGTCGCGACCACTACTGTCGGGGCGGCGACTGTCAACGTAAACGTCCGGGATATGGTGGCGTTTGAGGGCAACGAAATCAAGATCTGCCAACTCCCACTCTGCATCTCCGAATAGTTGACATCGCTGGGTGAATTAGCGTTTGATGCTAAAGATCTTGCGTTATGAGGGCTTCGTACCACTCTGATATTCGAATAGACCCGGGAGTCCCCGGTTTGACAGTAGAACAGTGATATTCCTGTCCGTCGGGGCTTCGGACAACCGATGTCACATCGGCGTTCCCGCAATCTCCTATCATCTCTTAGCTCCAGCATCCATCATCAGTGAATCTTACCAACACACCTGTGAACCGAGACGCGTAGCTGAACTTCCCGTTGGTGTCAGCGTTGATAAGATATGACCCCGTGTCGGCATAATCAACAGCAGAGCACTGGCATGCCTCAGCCTGGGGCTCATTTTCAACAGGGATCGCCCATGCCTTGGTATGCAACAGCGAAATCGCCCATGCGACGGAAAGCAGCCGCATAGTCGGGTCGGGATCCTTTCCGGGTCGAGGTCGAATGCGAACAGAGCCGGGTTTCCCACGTCGTTGGGACGCTGTCAAGCTTCCCTACTAGTACCTATATGGGTGCCGACTAGGCGCCACCGGACTAATCCATGGAGAAGTTCCTGGCTTATAGCTATAATAGAGTTGCCGGGTATTGTTATCATCCGCAATCCCTGGTCATGACATGCGACTTTCTGCAGAACACGCTGGGTCTTAAAGTTTTCCCAAGAATCGGGAAGTTTTCTTGCCAGCGGCCACGTCCACAAACCGACTAGCTTCCGTCAATCGAGAGAGATGTTGTCGTCATGACTTTGAATCCCGGTCTTTGGCCCTCGGTATCTGGGCGAGACGCGCAGGCGATATCACCAGATAAAACACACAATGTTGACGGTGCACGCTGGTTGGGGGTGGTGTGCCATGTCCCGTGTCGCGCAATTCTTTTTAATTTATTCTCCCGCTGCTTTGAGCAATCCAACGCGGCAATTGTGTCGCTCGTCTGCAGAGATTTGACCACTCGCACCACATTTCCCATTTAGCCTCATCAGGGGTACGCGTCCAAATTGAGTAGTTGCCCTGACCGGCGGCTCTTCTAGACGGATCTGTGCCTTTTCTTTGCAGTCATCTCGATGTGGAGGTTGGGCCGGAAGGTCTTGCCTCTGTGGGGGTGGTGGCACAACTGACCATCCCGGTCCCGGCTCCCGGGTGAGAGCGGCGACCCGAGGTGAAAAAAGATATGGGATTGATGCTGTGACTGGAAGGGCGTTGTTATTCCAACTAAACTACGTACACCATTAAATTCGCTGCCAACAATGTCGCAAGGCAGGCCCAATTGACAGTGTTAGTATGACAGTCGGGAGGGAGAAGCTGCCCGCTTTCCCCATTTGCATGCACGAGACTGGCTGCCGTGGCACTTGTTCACCCTGCAGACCCACAGGGGCATGCTCGAAAACATGTGAATGACGTAGGGAGATATGTCGAGGGCCTGTCACGGGCCGGATTTCCCGAGATTGTTCAACAGCTGTATTTCTGCCGGTGATTTCTTAGTGGTTAAAGTCTTCTCACGGGAAAGGACACCTAGGTAGGTATTTCATAATGGTCCTATTCAACCTAACTAGGGACGTTTAGCAGTTCCGCAACCTCCTGTATAAGGTTACCGGGTGGTAGGCTTAGTCGCAGACCCATGGTGATGGGGAGTTTCGCTCGGCAACAAGGCGGTAAAACAGTTTGACTTATTCTCACCTGGCCTAGTAAGAGTGGATGAAGTTTCGACTCTCTGACAGGACCGTCGTGGGGAGGAAGGTCTCATTCAAAGAGGCCTCTTGGTTCAGTTTGATTCTAAATTTCGTTCGGAAATCCGGCCTCGTGACTGTCAAGCATAAAGCAGAGTTACAACAAAACACTTGTTCATACCTGAGTTTCTTTTCTCCTTGGACCTTCCCAAATTTTAGTTTGAGGGTTTCACGCTGTGGATGTAATTTCACCCCCATTATCCCAAACCAGCAACCAACCATGTTGATTGCCGATCCTCCAACTTGAACATCCATTTAACCGCGATAATTCTTGTTTTTTCCTATTGACATCCGCGGTTGTGACATTTGAACTCCCCTACGGAGTGGCTGCGCGGTGCGACGCGGGGCCCGTTCAATTGATGCGTGCGTAGTCGCAAGCTTCCTGGAGGCGAGATACGGACCTTCTGGGGAGCTTGGGGCGTCCTTTCGGGTCGGAGTCAAAAATGGTCGGCAGACTAAACTACGATTGAGGAGGCCGAACGACGGGTACTGGTTCGACTCGCTGACTTCTAGTGTGCTGTGCAGGCACTTTACTACCGTAGAACGGTGACAGACAAATCCTTAACTGACGAACTGGAAACTGCCTCACTACCTGGACCCGTAGTCTCTGGTCTGAGGTTACAAGAGACCACCTCTAGGACTAGAAGGGGCGTAGTTGCCTGAAGCCACTTTCCCTGGCTTCAGGCAGCAAGGGATCAACACACAAGTTTGGAAGGTGCGAGTCTCCCAGCAGACCCACTTCCGCAGGACAAGTGCACGCCCGCATTTGCGGCTGCCACGCTCAACCCCGGTGGGGAAGGGTCATGGATTGGGAGAGTCTACCCTCGGGTCAACCGCACCAAGTATCGCCTTCGAGCGCAACAATGTACCTGACCCGACAGCAGGTATACAGCGAGCGGTGTGTTCAAATATGAGGTCAGATCGCTATCTAGTACCGCGAACATGATCGTAAAGTGCGTGGCCCTCGGCAAGGGGGCGCGTGGAAAGCCCTGCCCTCGAGGTGAAAGTCGGGTCAGTCAATGACCACAATGCCGCGCACCAACGATGATTTGCGGCGATTGGGGGATCTTGGATACACTCGCTCTATCAGTCATGATGCACATTGTAAGGGCGCGCATACAGTTCTGTGATTTTTTTTGCAGAGCTGACACCATGGCATTATAGCACAACGGTGTTGAACGGTCGTCACACAAAGCAGGTGTTCGAATAAAGCAGTGATTAACAGGAGATATTATCTCCTGTTTGAGGTTGAGAAGTAGTCAAAGTTGTTATCTCTGGAGAACATTGCGAGATATACCGCGGCGTCCACTGGTTACGGATCCTATGCCATGAAGGCGCACTGCTAGTGCCACTATCTGAACCACACACATTCTCCGCCTAGATATATTAGTGGTGATATGCCGCCCCCAACAGGCGAACGACAGGGCAGTCAAGCAGCTAAGATGGTTCCTGCACCAGCCAACTTGGCGGGATGGATAATTGGCTGACTCCCGAATGGGCCCCATCTTTCCTTCATCCCTTATTGTTTACGCACAAAAAGGGGTTCCAACATTGAGATAACACCCTTCGTCGGCGATGTCTCGCAAAACTTACACCTCCTCGAATGACCGGCAAGGGGTTTCGTTTCAGTTTGCCGAGCTGACGACGCCGACGACGCGGCCGCGCCTTTTTTTGCGTGCATCGCTTTGAGCCCCGCTGGCGACAAACAATGCAATGGCAGGCCGCGTACGATGTTTCGACCGGATCTCGGATGTGGCGTCCCCCCGGTTCCGCATAATCGTCTGATGTTTGAAGGGGATTGCCAACCCATGATTGACGGGTGTTGATGATCGGCGATATGATGTACGATGGCCGATCATAGCGTAAAAATAGGATGGGCTGTCTGAGGTTTATTTCGACAACACTGATGCAATCAATTTGGAAAGATGCTCGCGAAAGACATGACCAACACACCTCAAGCACATTTCATTCAAAACAAACAAACATATCACTGCAAGTCAAGCCTAACTTCATGTTTTTGGTAGCCACGTAGCTTTTTATTTTATTGCCCTCTGCTAGTCCGATACTGTATCAAGAGCGAATGTAATGTAATGTAATGTACCTTTCCAGTCCTATGAGAACGAACAAACACGAAGTGAAGGGGCACCGATCACCTCCACACTTTGACTCGGTGCCCGAGAGTGACAACACACAGAGAAAGTCATGCGCAGCACGTAGTTGTAGTAGCAGTAATCCAGTAGCGACAGGAGTTGTATCGTGGGGGTGTGGGAGTGTTAGTTGACCTGTTTAAGCGGCGGTAGGCTTGGCGGCCGGGGGCGCGGGAGCCGACGGCTTGGGCTCGAGGGGCTTGGGCTCGCCTGAGGGCTTGGGAGCAGCGCTGGGCTTGGGCTCAGCCGGCTTGGGCTCTCCTGAGGGCTTCGGGGCGGCAGAGGGCTTTGGCTCGGCGGGCTTGGGCTCGCCTGATGGCTTCGGGGCAGCGCTGGGCTTTGGCTCAGCTGGCTTCGGCTCACCCGACGGCTTGGGAGCGGCAGATGGCTTGGGCTCGGCCGGCTTGGGTTCTCCAGAGGGCTTGGGGGCGGCAGATGGCTTCGGCTCGGCGGGCTTGGGCTCGCCTGACGGCTTGGGAGCAGCGCTGGGCTTGGGCTCGGCGGGCTTGGGCTCACCGGAGGGCTTAGCTGGGGGAGCACCAGTGGGCTTGGCCTCCTGACGACGGTTGGCCTTAGCCGGGGGGGCCTTAGCAGGTGCCGAGGGCTTAGCAGCGGGAGCTTCGGGCTTCTTCTCCTCGGGCTTGGGTGTGGGGGGCGCCTTAGCATCGGATGCCTTCGGGGCCGGAGGGGGAGCAGCGGCAGACGGCTTCGGGGCAGCGGGGGGAGCCTTAGCATCAGAAGCCTTCGGGGCGGGTGGTGCCTTCGCGTCAGATGCCTTGGGTGCGGGTGGGGGCGCGGCAGCGGAGGGCTTGGCCGCAGGGGCTTCGGGCTTCGGGGCAGCGGCGGATGGCTTCGGTGCTGGGGGAGCCTTCTCCTCCTTGCCCTTGCCCTCCTGGCGGCGGTTGGCCTTGGCGGGGGGAGCCTTGGCCGGGGCCGATGGCTTGGCAGCGGGGGCTTCGGGCTTCGGGGCCGGAGGAGCCTTAGCGTCGGATGCCTTCGGGGCTGGAGGTGCCTTCGCATCAGAGGCCTTGGGCGCCGGGGGAGGTGCAGCCGCAGAGGGTTTGGGTGCAGCAGGCGGGGCCTTTGCATCAGAAGCCTTCGGGGCCGGGGGAGCCTTGGCATCGGATGCCTTCGGGGCCGGGGGAGGGGTAGCCGCGGAGGGCTTGGGGGCCGGGGGCGCCTTCTCCTCCTTGGTCTTTCCCTCCTGGCGACGGAAGCGGTTGGCCTTGGCAGGGGGCGCCTTGGCGGGTGCAGACGGCTTCGCAGCCGGTGCGTCGGGCTTCGGGGCGGCGGCAGTCGGCTTCGGGGCCGGAGGTGCCTTGGCATCAGAAGCCTTGGGGGCAGGCGGGGGAGCAGCGGCCGACGGCTTCGGCGCAGGGGGCGCCTTGGCATCGGAAGCCTTGGGAGCAGGCGGGGCCTTGGCGTCAGAGGCCTTCGGGGCCGGCGGCGCCTTCTCTTCCTTGCCCTTGCCCTCCTTCAGGGCCTCGGCGGGAGGGGCCTTCTCCTCCTTGCCCTTCTTCGGTGCCTCGGCAATGACATCGCGAGTCCCGTAGCCGCGGAAGTTGTTGCGCGCCTCCTGTTTTACCATCAATGGTTAGCATCCTGTGCCCGTCTGAGTTCGAAGGTGGAGGTTCTTCAAGTTGTGTCCGAAAAGGGGGGTTCTGGGGGTTTTGTCCAAAAGGGGCCCGGGGACTCACAAAGCCCACGTTACGGCCTTGGTGGATGCCCTGCCAGTGCTCGTCGACTCCGATGGCCGCCCCGAGAACATGGGGCGCCAGCAAGAGGGCGGCGACAACCGCCTTTGTCGTGGCGTGCATGATGAAGAACGTCTGTGCGTGGGAACCGTGCTGGGTGGCTGGCTTGGCTGTTGCTGATCGACTGGAGGGGTAAAGAGCGTGGCGTTGAGAAGGAATTCTAACATCGAGAGACGAGTCGAGGCCGCTGATTTATAGCTGACAGGATCGGTCGCTGGCGACATCATTCTAGACCCAAATGTTGTCAGTATGCCGCCTTGTCTGTGGATAAATGTCCTTTTCATCTCAATATGGAAGACATATCCACTCTGGGGGACTATGGCGCCCCGTGCCAATATGGGAGAGGTGAAGGTGGGCAAGGTAGTTTGTTTAGACATCAATATCCTTCCGCCCCGAGGTCGATCGCCCATTTTAGCCACGGCGAGCGGTGGCAAGTCCGAGAACAAGAATGTCTTGATCTGCCCACTGCTGTTTGTTAGCAGCTGGCCAGCATCGCGAGGTGTGGCCGCCCACAGACCCCCGTGTCTTACCTACCACGCCCTACAGCCCTCGCATCTCGACGGCTAATATTCGACATTGCCTGTGCAATATGTCACGAACACGGTTCGAGAAGCCAGTGGAAATAAGGAGAGTGAGGAGAGAGTGTGTGTGACTCGAGTCCCGCGATGCAACCCGCGCCCCGGTTGCCGAACAGCGTGCTAGACGGCCCCAGATAGCCCCCCCGTGGGGTTATGACGAGCGCCGATGGCACCAGACAAGCAGGGGGCAACCCGGTAAGATGAGGTTTTAACCACGACCTCAGGGGCATCCCCAGGCCAGTCCAAGCCAGTCAAGATATGACGCCCCTGAAGAGACGAGGGATTGGCTGCCGGAATAACTAACCGCGCTGGGGGCGCATGCAAGCGCTCCAATGGCTCATCGGATCGCTTCAATCACATTGGACAGAGAGGACATTACCGGCATGCAAGCAAGTGTCGACAACTTAATTCGGGGGCGAGCCAACCTCCAGGGTAGCAATGAGGCGCCCCCGGTGCCAGGGAGGCTGCCGCAGGGGTGCTGGCCACAACAACACCGGCCCCCAGAGCCGTAGCATTTGCACCCAGCAATCGGGAGTGACGTGGTAATGGGAAAACTCATTCTCGCTCGCGATCAGAGGAGACAGACAGGATAAAAAAATGCTATTACGAATGTTGGGCCCTCCGAGGCCAGGGAGATCACATGCTGAAACACGTCAGGGGCAGAGTACGCCGCCTGCTGACGCGTCGACCACTTTTGCTCATCCGCGCTTTTTGTACGCAGAAAAGTGAAACTGGCGAGCTATTAACAATGGAATGCCTTTGACGAAAACGGTGGTCGCCGCGTGCGTGCTGGTTTGTTGAGCGGTATAGCGGAGCTGTTCCCCCTTGGCCCACCACGGCGCGATTAATGCACGCTGCACAACACCCTGCCCAACTCGATGACATGGAGCTTGGCGCGCGGAGCCAGGGACCCCGCTTCATCATCAAGCTCTCCCCGGAATAGAATGTATGCTGGCTGGCAGCATAGACGCAGATGTGCAGCAGGGTTGTAAACATATCTGTGAACCCCGCCCGTTTGTGCTCTCGGCTTGCCTCATCGCTAACAGACCCGGAGGCTTGATTATAACCGCCGCTTCCTACTGATCCTGGAGATGGTGTTGTACTACCGCATTTGACGACACTGCTCCACGGTCGTCCAGGCCTGCAGCAAGACGCATATCCCGTCTCTGGCTAAAAGACAAATGGTGTCAAAAAAACAAGATTGCAGGACGGCCCGATGGTCGAGGCGACCGCGACAGCGTCCACTGACGGTCCCACTGTTCTGAACCAGACTTAACTTCCACCCGGTGTTGACCACACTTGGTCACTTGGTACCCTTCCCGGTCGAGACTGTCGACACGACACCTTCTGAGGCTGTGTTGTCAGGAGTGTCGGCGAGCCGGATGGTCAAACAGACAAACAGCGAGTCGTCCACGTACTCACTCCACTATGCAGACATCAACAGTCAGGTAGCATAGCAATGTGATAGTAGAATCCAACATCCATTCTCCTTGATGCTTTGCATTTCTTCCTGCTGCTGGTCTTGCTGCCGTTGTATTTCGGGTTGGACGCGGGAAACGTTCCATCTATGTCATCATCCAACGCCAGACTCCACTGGGTGTCTCGCCATCCCCAATTCCCCATCCACCACGCCCAACTGACGCCCCTATCAAAACGAACGTCGGCGGTTCATCTGGGCAATATGTCACCGCTTCTATCCAACACAGTTCAGAGTAGGAGACACATCACGCCAAGGCAGCGGCAGTCGACGTCTTCTCATCGAGCACTCCTCATCCCCTATCTCCAGCGTCGCCAAGCCCCACGACTGCAACGCCGACAGGCACCGCCTGTATTGTCAGAGAGGTCTGGTGCCGGCGCTGTTCTAGGGCAGACATAGCAGGGGGTATTGGGGTGATGGTACCTTACTCACGGCGTCACTGTTCCCTGCCCAATCCCCCGTCCCCAGTCCAGTACAGTCCATTCAAGTCCCGTCACGTCCCACCAAGCCACTGGCATGTGGTGTCATCATCGCCGGCACTTACCTTGTCCCCGCAGCCGGACGTGCGCACCGTCGACTCGAAGTTGATTGAGACCTGCCCCGACCGCATCTCCCGTTGGCCGTTCCTGGCCCATCCTGTCCTCCTCACCTCGCTAGCACTCAGGCCCCAAATTGCGACAGTCCGACCCGACACTGCAGACAGCATGTCACCACGCCACCTACTTGGCCAAATTTGCCTGCCTACCTTACCCAACGATATTACTTCCTCCTCCTCAGGCTAAACAAGACTCGATACCGGCCGACCAGTCAGAGATCACACAGACCAAGACGAGACACGCTAGCCTTTTGGAAGCCTCATTCCCTCCTCGATCGCTGGCTTGTCGGGAGACTGCACAAGGAAAAGGCCCGACCTACGGGGGAACATCACCTCCTCCGGCTAAAGGGACTGGTGTCTTCTCGAGAAAGAGCTGGGCGGACAAGGCGTCGGTCGTTCGGACGATGGGAAGTTGAAAGCTATCGTCAAGGGATCCTGTCGTTGTCCCCTTTCTCGGGAGGGGGCAATGGGGTGAGAACATGATGGGCTTTGCCTGTCGTCTATGTGATTGAATGGCTGGTTGGCTGTCGGGGGGTTGAACTGTCGGAGGGTTGAGGCAACTAGGGTGGCAGTGGTGATGATGATCACGTCGTGTTGGTGCCGTCGTGAATGGATTCTATTAACTTGAGGTTGAACAGCTTCGATGATCCCGTCAAGGTCAAGGTTATATGATAATATCGTCTGCTGTGAGTCTCTTTCATTTTTGGTTTTGACATCGATGTCGTTGTGTTGCAGGTCTTGGTGGTTGTGGGGGATAGGCTGACACTGGGGCAGGCGAGTTGCTCTGTGGCGGGCACAGTCACCACCCAACTTTACCTATCCTATGTTTCTGGTGCGATCCTTCAACTCTTACAGCAGCTCGACAGCTTCATACTTGTTTACTACCAGTCACGAGCTCGAATAAAACATTTCCCATGACCGTGCAGCAACATGATTGCCAGTCAAAGTGAAGATAATTGTCGGGTTGGGTCACTGGTTCAATGGCCACTCGGCCCATGTTGTGAGACAACGTCATGAGAGAATGTACGAACAACTTGGGCACACCTCTCCTTCGCGAAGCCGATTGACAATTCTACCTCGCCTTCCACTCTCACCTCAGGCTTACTAGCAAGGTAGTCAGTCACCAAGTGAAGCAGAGACCTTGGAGGTTGGAGAAGACCGGCCATCATACAATCCACACATCGCAATCCCGGGCAGGAGGTCCAAATCTCCAAAAAGGGAGATTACGTTTACAGGGACATGTTGGTGGCTCACCTAGCGCCCCCAAGCCCCGAGGTGCCATGCTTATTCACCGCCAAAAACAGCACGATGGGGCAATCCAACCCTCCAACGATTATTCTTTGCAAACGCACGAAAATTCCTTAAGATCAGTCCTTACTGCCATGTTTCACTCCATTTGGGCACCATTGGCGGTTGCGACGTCGTCGGGCACCAAGCCCCGAACTACTACAAACTTGTGCGAGAAACCCATCGGTCCGTCCGACGTGAACCGGACACAATTCCGAAGAACGCTTGACGGTTGCCTCGTCCAAAATCCCGTCTTGGTCGGATCAGGTAAGCATTTGAACGAATGACTCGGGGTACTTCATCGCGGCCCTCATTCGGGCGAGCGCGACCTGGTCGTGTTGGACTCCTACGTACTAAGTGCTGCAGTTCACCTTCGAAGAGCAGGTAACCGACAGGACATCATCCGCGGGAATCGATGACACACCGGAATGTGGATTTTGGTTGAACCCCTCGGCAGACCGACTAACAATACCTCCAGCCCCTCAAGTAATTGCTGGGGGGAGACAGTCGCTGTTACTCTCTCGACGCCGCTCGAAGCGCGAATGAACCGATCTACCAAGGATGGAATGCACACAGCATTGGCATCATCTCTCCATTCCATCTCCTATTTGCACCCTCGTCTATTGGTTGGAACGACTCCCTTCAGGGGAGACTAGGTAAAATATCTAACATCTAACAACTAGATTGCCGAACTAGGTTCTATACGCCACGGTCGAGCTGGACTTGATTGACGATGTAAATGGATGATGGAATACCGCACTTCAACCACAAGCGAGAAACGACACCGAATCCTCGCCAAGGCCGAGGAACAAAGAATAAGGGAATACATACCTACCTACGGTACCTAACCTAGGTGAGGTCGGTTAGTTGACGGCTGCCAAGCCCTCAGTCCAACAGGCCCATGAGATCGCCTAGAAGTCAGTCCAGGGTGTATTGAAACACTTCTCGGCTATCTAGGTATGGAAGAGAACAGCAAGAGGAAGAATGCTACCTACAACAGGGTCCACGTCTCATTCAAGAGCGGGGGTGGTGGTGAAATGGAACTCATTCAACATTGAGTTGCAGGGACACTTGACAGGAAACCGAAGACAGCGAAGATCGTCGATACCATCTCCCTCAGTCTGAAGTACATCCCATAGCCCTCCCTTCCATACTTTGAAGGGCCATTGCATCGATCGAGACAGGAGGGTGTTCGTCCGTCACGACAGGCTCAACTTCGCAGACGTGTCCCTCGGGGCCCCGAACACATGTCGCATCACTCTGAATCGGGTCACTGACCACGCGTGTTCCTAGACGGCATCCCGGAATCAAAAGGAGCGTAAAGGAAGACACCTTAGGTAAAGAAGAGTCATTTTAGAAAAGAGTGGAGCTAAAAGGCGCTCATTTATTTCCACAACACGATGTGATCTACCTCCTTCTGACGATTCACTTGGGACCGGCATTGGGGTCTGAGGCACTGCCTGGAGGTTCTTAGTCAAGAACTGTAGTCACATGCGAGAATGATGCTAACTGCTGACTGCACAAGGGGGAGAACCACATTTGGCAGCAGTGATGTTGTAAGGTGGCCGATCCTACCTGCTCTTGTTGACGATATATCGTTTTTCGAAACTTCACCGTGAGTTGCATTTGATCTTGGTACTTCGTAGAAGTACCTGGCCTCGTATTTCCTCTTCTTTCAATATCGTAGAGTCCAATGAGTGGTTGCAAGCTATTCTCTACGGGGGCGCTGCAGTAGAACGCAGAAACTTCACATCCAATTTTCGAAGTAACCCACAAAGAGGCCCAATAAAGAAGGGAGGACATAAACCTTTGTTCTACAATAGAAATCCAAGACAATGATGATGTTGAAATATGGAATTTCACTGCTATGATCTATTGTTTGTTTCGTATCTTGAATTCCCCCATGGGTACGTAGAGCTACCCTCTCGCAAACTCCGAATGGCTTCGCTGCTCAGGGCTTTTCTGTCCTCATCCTCTCACCCAACGTCCTCCTCCCCCCCCCCCCCCCCCCCCCCCCCCCCCACCCACTCA
>Ga0247780_1000606_pt1 | contig 32079 bp, 29 predicted proteins | sample UWRJL079202R5_FD_179927 | JGI IMG/M metagenome (GOLD analysis project Ga0247780, IMG submission 179927) | Plant litter microbial communities from Arlington Agricultural Research Station in Wisconsin, United States - UWRJ-L079-202R-5 | ecosystem: Environmental > Terrestrial > Plant litter >... | reverse complement strand
TTCATGCATGGCAAGGCCTTCGCCCTCCCGGGGCGTGAGTGCTGCCTCTGCAGCCACTGCCGCGCCGCCTACCATGAGACTCTGTAACTGCAGATGAAGGATGCCAAATAGCTCTCCAATGCCCTCGCCAGACCCTCCGCACCGGATCTGAAGTACTAAAGCGACCTCGAAATCTTCGGTATGACCTGTGAGAACAACGGCCTCAGAACTTCCCCGAAGAACAACGTCAAAGCTCCCTCGGAGAACAAACCCAAAATTCTCCCGCCGCAACTCCCTCAAAGAAGAACGACAGAACTCTCTCGGAGAAAGTCAAAACTCCTTTGAGAACCCTATATATTGCTTCGGAAAATGACGCCAAAAGCTCTTAGAGAAGGCCGAGGGTCTAGAGGAGTTGGTTTCACAACTCGTTTCGCACGAGGAGGCCAAACTTTAGTCACTTCAGGGAGGATGGGTTTGATTCGTTGGTTCTCAATTATTTGTCTTGCAGTTTCTTTGCCTGGTGTGCGGAAGACGGGCATATCATTGACAAAGTACGTTTTTGCCACCCAACTTAGTTTGACTTTCGTTAATAGTGTCCGCAACCTCTGCGGAAAAATCCGTAGTAACACGTTTCGCCGTTCCCCCCATTTCATCTGCTCGTCGTCCCCATCAACCCCCTCAGTACCTCCACACCCTGTGCCATCCTCTTCTTCGTCAGCCCCTTCCACCTCATCACAAGATTACTGTGCCTTAGCGCCCCCTCTCCATCTTCCAAACCCGCCTCAGCAGTTTCCAACGCCGTCCTGTACAGACCATGCCCAAGCAACTAGTCTAGAACCGCACCAGCCTCAACCAACCGCCAAACATGTTTCGCCTCCCAGAAACACGCAGCAGCAGCGAGAGCACTTCCAAAGTCCCCATGCACGAGCGGAATATTGATCCTACAACTTGTTCTTTAACCAAGTGGATATACGGAGCCCAATTCTTAGGATGCATAATGGTATCGGACCAGTATGCACAGGCGAAGCTAACTCTCCTCTACACACTCTTGTCATAAAGCCCCTCGCTACGCCGCTCGAGCTGCCCCACCTCCTCGAGCACGAGGCCAAACCTATATGACACCAGGAATATCACCACTAGTGGCGTTGTTAGAGAATCAGGAATTATTGGCCAGTAGGAGTGAGTCGGCAAGTTGAGACCCAGTGTCCAGCGCTCTGTCAGGCCTCTAAAGTCATCCGTAAAGTCGGTGGCAAATTAGAGATGGTGGGCATTGAAGCCCCCCTCCTTCTCGTATACGTATGGTGACGAGGGGCCGGAAAGGTCCTGGTGTAACGTCGTACACTAGGATTCCGGTCAAGCCATCTTTCACAGTTGGACGAGCTGAATGCAACAGGAGGACGTGGCGGAGGGATCAGTCAGGGTCTGGGTGCGTCTGCACGGATGATTCATAAATCTGGCTCACCAACAGCGGAACCATCCACAAACTCTCCATCAAGTAGGTTGCGCTAGACCCTGGCCGAGACCATGCGACGAGGTTGCTAAGACAGCAGGGCTAACAATGTGAGTCTGGAATTGGAATGCTAGGTGTTGATAGGACGATGTGCAAGGCATGATCCTACGAGACCCGAGCGCGAACCTCATCTCGAGTCTCTAAGGTACATTGCCGATCCTGTGTAACCACGTCTTATTGTTGTTCGCGAATCCCATTGGTTGCTGTGCCACAGACGACCCTCCTGGGTACGACTCTGCCTTGCATCGCTTTATCTAAGTGGTCTCCTCGCCAGGAGCAACTTGGCGCGGGGGGCGAAGGTCACATTCGAGGATGGGCGTGATGCGAATGTGCAGTGGCACAGTCTAATGGTTGTTGATATCTTTGGTATCCTATGCCAACGCTGGTGCCATGCATGGAATTAGGTAAAAGGACAAAAAAACATCCGCGAGGTCAGTGCGTAACAGACGTTCTTATTTCAATTACTGCCATTCCTTGGGCGTACAAGAAATCAATGGCCTGGAGTATTTATATCTGCACCTCCCTCTCGCTGACAGGCACTTTTCCTTCCATCTTCACTCCCCACCCTCTACCAGACCACTTCCCACACGCACCGCCCGTAAGACTCTTTTCCTCAAATCTTGAGCCTACTACTTCAGCAACCCATTATACAAGTCTCGTCTGTTAAGACACTTCTAAAATTCACTTCGCCATCCATCACCAACTGAGCCCCAAACACAATGCAGCTCTCATTCTCCACTATGGCCACCACCCTCACCGCCCTCGGCCTGGCCACCCAGGCTAGCGCCTTCGTCATCATCACCTATAGCAATGAGGGCTGCACGGGCAGTACCCAGGAAGTCAACGTCTATGATAACACCTGCGCCGGCTGGATGAACGGCTTCAAGTCCTACAAGCCGACGTACTATGGCGGCTCGCACCAGTACGCCACCTTCTGGGATAATGTGAACTGCGCCCCAGGCCCGCTGTGGGAACACGGCTGGGCCGACGGCGGCGATGGCAGGTTCCGCATCGGTGACTGCGATGGCTTCGGCGGCGCGGTGGTTAGAGGGGTCAGCTCGTACTACCGTGTCGGCAGCGGGCGCCAGGCACAGAACGAGACGGAGACAGAGTGAGCGTCGACACGTGGCGGCCGGTGAGTCTGTTCAAGTGGGTGAGGGGGAATCATGCTGCCCTGGGTAGGTATCAGGGGGTACGAGTTTATTTGCGACGTTCTATTTGCCATGCCATGCGAAGGCTGGAAATGGCAGAGAGGGGAAAGGGGAAAGGGGTTGCGCAAACCGGGGGCCAGTCATTCTCTTCAAGCTCAGTAACCATTGTTCACTTCAAGTTTAGTAACCATTGTTTGGAGGAGGGTTAAGCACAGTTCAGTTAGGATTGAACGGATTAGCCTAAACACGTTCTTTTCAGACAAATTTAACGATATTTCGCTTGCTTCAAGTCAGACCCGAAAGTGTAGTCTTAAGCGCCCCCATCCTCAACTCCTGGCTCTCTAGCGAAGCTAGAGAGCTGGGAGGATGGCGCTGCAAGCCCGCAAAATCTGCTCAGACCATCCGGATATCCACCAGCATTCGTGCTCTGAAGCGCGGATGAGAAGGGTGCTGTAGGCGAAGACCAGAACCGCGTGGGGTTAGTTATCGCGAAGACGAGCCCAATAGCCGCCGTCGACTGAAGCCATCCAAGCAGCGGCCAACCGATTGGGGTCGAGTTCCATGGTCCAGGAACATCTGCAACTGCTGCACTGCTGTTCTTGTCAGATTCGTGGAGCACTTGGTCTCGCAGGCGCTGTAAGGCTTGGCGCACACAGGGATTTTGATCCCCGGGGGCGGGAACTAGGTGAGGCAGGTCCAAGAAGGCGCCCATTGGACTTACCATGATTGTGTCTTGATAGAGGTGGAAGGCTGTCCGAGCGCCACGTATCGCCTCAACTATAGTTAGAATGTCATCCAGCGCATTCAGCAAAAGCGGTCATTCAAAATCAGTGTGCAGGTGATTCAATTCACCGCAGATGAAAAGAATCGTGGCTTAGGGGCCGAGAGATAACCCAGATACCGGGTACCTACCTGACGGACAAGCAAGCCATTAAAAACCCGACAGCTGTCCCTTGGTTCTGGTGAGATGTGACTTTTCCGGCACAAGCTGCCTGCAGACTGATGACGGCATAGACGATTATGACGGTTCAGTGGCTCTGGGATCATCATTTCTAGATAACTACGGGAGGCAGTAGAGGGAAGGAGCTAGGTGGATGGGGCATGCATACACCGGAAGGAAATCCGTAAGCCAGCGTCCAAACTACCAGCCCGGCCAATGTGGTTGCTTTCGTCCAGCAGAAGCCAATGATCCCCGATAGGATCGTCAACATGGCGAGAAAATTATAATGGCCGTACCTGTCCGCTAGATAGCCAGGTATGACTCTCCCGAGGCAAGAAGCGGCGTTGAGCCCCGAGACGAGATAGAAGGCTACTGAGGAGGACTGACCCTGGGCGATGGCGTAGGCGGAGACATAAAAGATTGGAATGAACCAGCCGAGAAAGGAAATGGCTAAGCCGGCACAGAGGATAATGTAAGTGCGATTCTTCCAGACGGAGAAGTCGACACGGCGGACGCATTTGGCGGTCGTAACGGCCACTTTAACTGTCTTCTCTTTCTCCTGCTCTACTTCCTCCTTACCTTTCTCTTCCGCTTCCGAGGGACTGTCTACGCTTGGGGCGGGCGGGGTGGAGCGTGGACTCGGCGGTTCGACCACGGTGAAGCAGACCATGGCCAGCAGCGGGGCCAGGGCGAGGCCGATGGCGCGCAACGACCATGCAACCTTAGCTCGTGATACTCGAGGAGCCGCTGGAGCATGACGGGCCAAACCACGCCGCCAACCGAGGCGCCTCCGATAGCCAAGCCCACGGCTAGGCCGCGATGGTGCGGCATATGCCTCATGACCACGCCCAGGGGCGTGCAAAACACAAGCGACATGGCGGCCCCCAGGAGCACGCCCTGTGCTAAGAGGAGCTGCCAGTACGTCTCGCAGAGGGACGTGGCAAACACGGCAGCCAGCAGCCCGAGGCTGCCCACGTAGAGCAGTCGTGTCGGCCCGAATCGGTCGACAAGAGGCCCGGCGAACCCCGCGCCGAGGTACAAGAGAAAGACAGAGACGGATCCGATCCAGGCAATGTCCGATGCTGACCGATCGGCGAGGAGGTGCTGCTGGTAGTAAGCCTGAAAGACACCGTACGCGTTGAGGAAGCCGACGGTACCGAACAGAGCGAGGAAGGCGCCAAAGACAGCTAACTAGGATTGCAGACTGCAGCGGTGTTAGTGATTTACAGCTTTATTGGCCAGCCAGCTAGCAAAGAAAATGAAAAAAGAAAAAACGAGAGAAAAAAAGATTGTGAAAGCCTCTCATACTCACGGTATAGATGCCAACGGCGGCTGCCTATCCTGAGCAGGCTTCATTATGGCTAGGGGGCGGAAGTTTGGAGGATATCTTGTAGCCTAAGGCAGCAGGAAAAGGCGGCGGAATTTTTGTTTGGCGAAAGGGGGCCAAGTCGAGGAGATAGGCTGCAAAGGCTGAACTTCACGGGTGAGACCACACCAGCCCTGATTAAAGTCTGATTCAGCGAATGGGCCGGCATATGCCGCTGGGGCGGCTTGCGCCTGGCCATGTTGCAGTGCTGTCAGGAGGATGGCTTGGTCGTTCCAAGCCGATCGGCGGTCCGACGGAGTGCAGCTGAGAGCTTGGCCAGCAATCCTACATAACAAATCCCGCTCAGTAGCCGTTTCATTTTGAGAGCCGATAGTGACAAGTGGGGCAAAATTTTCAAATCTTGTGCAAACTGTAATGAGGAATTTGTAAATACCCATGTTTACTTGCCTGGGCGTCATTCTCGCCGATCTCGCTGACCTGGTACTCCTCCGGCTTTTTAAACACTAGTGCAGTACAAGCCCCACCCACCATTCCGTTTTGAGGCGCGCCTATCAGCGCCCATCAATGCCATTGACGTAATCCGTTTGGAAGGTATAGTTTTTATTGTTTCTATAGGAGGGTACTTCTGAGAAATAACTTCTGGTGACCCCACAGTGCTCCGTCAGGCTCCGTTGGCCTCCGCAGTGCTCCGTAACCACACTCCACACGTAAAGCTCAACACTATGAGGATTCTCTCTCTTTTCAACCATAACAGCCTGGTTATCTGAGACGAATCTGGGCACACGAAATTTCCTTTTTCGTTTGTCGTCCTGAGCTGGGGTGAGCTGTAGCTGATTTGTCCTAAGCTTCTCCTAATTTTCCCCTTAGCATTACAAAGCAGTTACTAAGTGGCAATAAGTCTAAATTGATAGCACTACACTACAGAGAGATGGATCGTACCCTGTGCTCACCATAGAAGCAGTTCCTGGCTAGACGAACCCCCGGCAGTACGCATGTAAGCAGTTGTAAACTAAAGCTGTGATGAGTAAGAACCAGACTTGGCCTGCATATCCCCGTTGATATGCTCCCAGTTCCTTGTTATGGCAAAAGCGGCACTGCCCGTCCCGTCGTCAGCCGCTGCGAGCTTGACACGACACTAGACAACTGCAATCCCTTGCATCTACAACCACTCCACCCCAGTAAATCCTCACCTCCACGCCATCCACATAGAGCAAAAAAGAAATCATCGACCACGGTGCGACTCGAACGCACAATCTCCAGAGCCGAAATCTGGCGCCCTAACCATTGGGCCACGCGGCCTTAGTCAGATGATTGAAATTCTTGTCTCTTCGAGGACTCCACGTGCAGCCAACCCCGGGGCCAGCCTCTACGGTGATGCCCACTGGCCCAAAAAGTGACCAATGTGCGTTGAACTTGAGAGGAGGCTCTGTGCTGAGATACCTTCCAGGTCTGAGCAACCATTGATGCTATGTCTTTCAAATTTGCCAGCTCTGGGGGCTGCCAGGCCTGTGTTGGGATTTGGCAGCCAGTGCGGGGTAATCCGTAATCGTCGGGCACTCAAGCGAATTCCACGATCAATACTTTCTCCTTCCTGACTGTTATTTTTGTCAAGCAACCGCAAAACGGAGGCCCTTTACGAGGCCACCGGCGGCCCTGAAAGCGACGACGCGCCTTTCGATAGCATCTACCAGCAAGCAGGAGCCTTTTTAGAGAAAGTTCTAGCAGGCACATCAAGTCGACGAGCTCGAGATAACGCAGACGATAGAAAGGCCGGAGGCAATGGCGTCTGTTTTTTCGCACGGTCACAATTTGCCGTGGTCGCAGGACATTGCGAGTGTGTTCAAAATCGAAAGACAATAGCGTTAGAGGCTTTTACCACGACCGTCGTGGGACTGAAGCAGCAGCTTCTTCGCCAAGGAAGCCAGTCTCGAGGTCCCTCCTTTTGGCAAGGCGACGGTGGGCGAGAGATTTCGAAGCGCGGTCGGTCTCGAGAGCCAAGGAAAGATGCCTAGGTACCTAGGATACCTGCCTTTCCGATTTTCAAATCCCCGCATGCCGCCTCATGACCTGGCATGATCTTTGGGCATCTAGGCTGCAGTTTCCTTCTCCGGCCCTGCCTCCCGCTGGCAATTTGCCTGCCAAGTCGGCTTCTATCACCCGAGCAATACAATTGAACAGTTGCAACCCCATCAATTCCACGGTTTTCAAGAGTGCCGCGCTTCTGACAGTCTCTTCGTAACGCCGACCCCTATCGAGCATCTGCCAACGGCCTTGAGCGACGCCTCCAAAGCCCCCAGAAACTACCGGATTAGCCCCATTAGGCCTGAGAAACGCCTGTACGGCAGAGAGAGCAAGAGGAAGAAGCCCATAATCTGTCGGTCTTTTCTAGACCCAAGTGGCGGCCTTGCTGCGCTGTAGGAGTCACAACTTAAGGACACACCAAACGAACCCAAGTTTATGTCAACACGGCTCATCGACTTGTCAAATGATGGCCATGTCAAATTCGTCGTGTACGAGAACTAAGATAGACTACCTGCCCAGTACACTGCCCTGAGCTGCTGTTGGGGTCCCCCTGAGGACGCCGCGAAGCAGTTCAAGCTCACTAACAACAATATTTTGAGCCTATGTCAAAAGATCCCAAGCGAGCAGCCCTTACATATCGTGCGAGACGCCTTCCGGGTCTGTAGAGCGCTCGATATCCGGTATCTCTGGATTAATGCGCTCTGTATACTCCAAGATAGCAAGCAAGACTGTGAGGAGCAGAGTCAAGACATGCCGCTCATTTACGAAGGAGCTTCTTTGACTATCTGCGTTCTGGCATCTTCATCTTCCATGGAGAAGTTTCCAGACGAACGTCCAGCTGTTGAGGAATACCCGTACATTTCACCCGTTGCCTCCGGCCCAACTGAGACTATCAGTCTGCGACGAGTTCAATGAAACACTGTCGTTGAAAGGTTTGTGGTCTTGAGTTGGACCAATGTATAGGATGTATCCCCCGGCCTTTCAGGTCTAGCCGCCCGCTTTCACGAAGTCCTTCGCGACGACTATCTCGCAGGACGCTGGGTGAAGGATCTGGCGTGCAGTCTGATCTGGAAAACCAAGGAACGATAAATGAGGACTCCTCCAAGCTTGGTCGATCTTCTGCCCAGAGTGTTTGCGCATCGGGAATCCCCTTCACGCGCCATCGTGGAGCTGGGCTAGTCGCCATGAATTTGGTGGCTTTATCATCAGCGTGGCGAGCAATCTGAGATGCCACGTCCGAATGCACCTGTGGCCTGAATTTTCCATTCTGGGATCTAGCACGGGGGTGGACGGAGTGAATCCGTTCGGGCGGCTGAAGCCAGGGCCACACCCGTTGACACTTCTGGGCCGGATGATCCGCATGTCGGATATTTCGGGCGAGGGATGGACGCTCACGGGAGACTCTATGAGAGACGGATACTGGCCTTGTGCCAACTTGGGGCAGAACCGCTTCGTCTTTATCTGGCATGATTGGGATGCGCAATTTGGCGAGGACACTGGCCTGCTGCATCCCCAGTTCACAACAGCGACTGAGCTCAGTAACATGGAGTTGCTTTTGATATCGAGTTGCTGCTCAGAGGAAGAACATGGGGTGTCCAAAAGGTTGGCTCTCGAACCGATTGAGGTGGCACTCTGCGAATTGCGCAGAGCGGGATACCACAGCACTTTCCTGGAGGACACGGATCATAAGCTTGAATACGAAACATGCTTCTGCTGTCGAGGCTGGGAAGGACCGAGGGATGTGTGTGGTCTTTTGGTGTATCCTCTCGAGAACTCGGGGAAATACCACAGGGTTGGAATGTTCATCTCGAGAGCGAAAAATGGAGGGTCGACGCTGTTTGATGGCGTAGAAGCACGAAAGATTGAAATTCTGTGAGTGCATGATGTACCGCACGCAATGGAAAGAAGTATGCTTTTTGTTCCATGACGAAGGTTGCGATTGTGGGAACAAATGGCCCAACTACAATTGAGGGATGTCTGAGCTAGGTCTGAGCTGGTGAATTGGACGACTGCTTACTGAGAAAGTACGCCATGACTTTGAACCATACAGGCGGCATCGTGTTTGAAAAGGGACTTCTTGCATTGCCTATACGTCTTGATGTATTGCTTGTAGGCCGTACCAAATCCCACGAAGCCTTATTTAATTTGAACTCAGACATCGCTCTGAGTTGTGGTTGCGTGGCATGGATGGAAGCGAGGGCAATGGAAGCACTGTCGATGAAGAGCAATGTAAGCGCGAGGTTGAGAAAGAGCTCGAAGGGTAAAGAGCGAGGTCGCGAGCGATGGAATCTAGTGCATGGAATCGATGGCGATGGAAGTCGCGGAAAAGGACAAGAGCGAGGTCGCGAGCGATGGAAGTGGTCGAGGCGAAGGCGTACCGTCGTCTTGATTGACGGAGGGACGAGAGTTTCTTGCACGCGAGGAGATGCTCTTGGCAGAATCTGCTGCCGCCTGCCTGGGCCAGCTTAGCTGTGATGAGCCCGCCGTCTTGGGGAGTAGATACCCGTTGACCGGTGAGCCTTGCTGGCGCTTGTTCTCGCGCGACGCGACGTTTTTTGCTGTTGTCTCGCCGCCACTGCTCGCCCACTGCCCTGCCAGAAGCCCGCCATTCGCACATGTCCGCCATCAGACGTGGACGTGGGGCAGATTCCTCACCGCCAGTCCAGATAACGTTTCTGCCATGTCTCACCGCCGGCCCGAGAGCTCACAATCGTAGAGCCTCTGATTGCATGATAGATTATTACGCTAAGTCTAGGTCTTCCGGCTAGAAGATAAATACAAACTCCATTATGCCATGCCCATGACCAATGCAGTGATCCAACCTATGCCCAAACGTAAACCCAACTAACGCCCAAAATGTGACCAGTGCCTGGCTGTGGATCTAACTAATGCCATATTGTGAATGCGACCAGTGCCTGATTGTGAATCTGACTGATAACTTATCAAGTTCGCATAATGCCGCAACACTGCTTGAGGATTCGGCGCTTTTCCGCGGCGTTGGTACCGCCTAGTACACGAACGCTAAGTTCATTGAGAATCTGGTTTAGAGACGCGACAGTAAGGTTGTCAATTTCGGCCAGGGATCCGGGGAAATCCCGCGGTTCGGCACCTGCTCGAGTGGAGAATGGGGCTTTGATAGCATCGGTAGCTCGAATAACCAACATCGAGTTCTTAAGTGTAATGATGCTATTGTTTTCACACCAGGGTTGTTAGCATATCCTAACCGTTTTAGAAAGAAAAACCTACACAGCAGCTACCCGAGCATCGAGTATGCCATGGTTTGTTGTGTGGGCGGCAGTTTTGGCATCGAGGGTGGTGAATTTGGTTTGCAGATCCTCGGTTTCGGTTTGTAGGTTCTCCATCTTGGTGAGGAAGTCGCCCAGGCCAGGTCACCCTGCACATTGTTGAGCTAACTTTTCACACTGCCGTGATGGGTGTTGACCTGGGACGCGAGGCCGCTCATTTGATGGCCCAAGTTGTGTGCGACATTGTCGATGAGGTCGCCCAAGTCGCGTGTGATGTTGTCGATCTTGGTGTTCATCTCGAGCAAGCGGTTGAGAATTTTCTCGCCCATGTTAGCGTCCATGATGGATAAGGATCATGAGAGTCTGAGATGAGAAGAGGTAGAAGGGTGATGTGGGAAATTGTGAGGTTGCAAAGGTGGAAGGAGAGTGGGGGATGGAGCAAGTGCAAAATAAATACACTAGCGCCAGACAGCGGTGGGGAGGCATCACGTGAAGGTGGGTCTCCCAACAGCTTGCAAAGGCGCATTTCAAGGTGAGGCTGGACCAGAGAGCATGCTCCGGGCGTTTTATTTTCAGCAGAGTAAAAAAGGTAAAACTAGTGGGGCAAGGCTCGTTTCCACCAAATGCTTTGTCTTGTCATGATGGTCGTAGCGCGCGTTTTGTTCTGTTGAAGAGCGAGCAGCTAACACCATCGGGGAGACTTTTGAAGATCATCACAGAGGATGGCCAGTCAACATGGTTCGTTCATACATCCGCAAAAGTCCAGCGTCGGAGCACGATTAGAGCTCTAGCGCTTGGGCGATAAGGTCGCGCCTAACATTGACATGGACCTAGAATTCACAGTAGCAACTTGAGCAGGCAATATACGACGGCGACTTGGCCGCGGTGAGGAGCTGCCAGGAATAAGGGGTCGACGTTAATAAGTGTATTGAGGGACGCCTCCCAGCTATCATCGCCATCTCGGACGGCAGTGAAGAAATTGCCATTTTTCTCGTGCGCCATGGCACTGATCTATCCCTACCACCACCACCCCCACCGTCTCAGCCCGCCTTCCCCGAACCAGGAACTGAACACCGTTCGAAGTACAAAAGTGCCGCATTGGCCATTTTCACGGCCTTCGCTTCAAACCTATTCGTCGGGCTTGCAATATCGCTGACAACTGTTGGCCTGAGGAAAACACAACGGTTCCTGTAGTCAATAGCCCCACACATCTGCGCTACTCTCAACCAAGGCACCCCTTTGGGTGTTAAGATAAACCTTTCCCTCGTCTCTATCCTTCCACTGTCGGGCCACCGGCCTAACCACGCCTTCTACCACGAAGTCTCGCTACTGGTCGCCTTTTCCACTAAAAAAAGGCACACGTCTTTGTTCACAAGAACCACTTGGAGGGGAGAAACTCAGTCAACTGCTATAATGGTGGAGGGAGCCAAACACATCCCTAGTGTCCTTTCAGGCTTCCTGTTAGCAAAATCCTCTTTAAAGCGGTCCCCACTCATCCTGGACGAAATTGTTAAGCTGGAACTGGCTCGATTCACCTGTGAGACTCCTTATGATGGAAACTCGGAAGACAGCACGGAAGACGACTCAGATGATGAAAGCACGCCCGTAACCATTCCCAGACCAGAAATTGGAACGGGCGAGTTTCCCGCACGTAACACAGGCCGATTCACATTCCCATGTCAATTCTCGCTACGTAATCCTTAAGAACGCCTCTGTCGTTATCGAAGTATGAGAGGTCCTCACACTATCAAGAAGCGTCTCTTCCTCTAACGCCAGCAAGAACTATTTTGTCCCATTTGCGGGCTCACCTTTACAATACACGCCGTATGCGACTCCCACACTGTTTACCGCTCCTGTGAGAAACCAAAGAACCGTCCTTTTTTAGGTCGGTTCAATGGCCTTAGACAAAAGGGCGGGCCTACCTAGCTCCTAGTACCATCCAAAGAGTTAATGTCTCTTACTCTTAGGTATACGCCGTCCCCCATTCTCTAATTCCCGCGTTTTATTAGAAAGACTTCCTGCTTCATACAGTGCGAGCAAGTCGCGGAATGTGGAAATTCAGCCCTCGTCGTCTCGGTATGTGGTTCTTGAACCTTTCCGCAAGAAGCATAGATACCTCTCCGGGTTTTGATGAGACCTTCATCAAGGCGTCTGGAACTAGAAAAATGGATGAGGCCCCATTTGTAAAGTACATTCTCCACTGTGCGAAATATCATCGGTACACCTTACCCCGAGACCCCTCAGTTCTCGGGTACAAGGCCGGCCGTAAAAACATGTTGGGTTCACAAATTGGCATCCATTGCGGGGTAATTCCCCGTCTATGACGTACGACCCTCTCCCTATATCCTTTTCGTTGCGAAGAACTTCATCCTGTGTCATTCTTTTATCAACCTCACTTGTGCCGAGTCTTTGCCGTTCCAGTAAAATCCCATTCCCGGTCTAGTACTCTCATATGTACCTCCGTCTTCCCTGACTTGACCACCAATGGCCTCCCGTCTGTTCAACCTCCTGGGCGCAGTGTGGATGTCTGCTACGGTAGTTGTATTCGCTCAGACGGACAACTCGTACTTTACACGATGGAGACCAATCAGCAGATTCATTGCGCCGGCTGGGTGGATGAACGACCCCTGTGGTCCCGTAGGCGGATTTCAGTTGTCAATCCCCAATGCAGCTTGGTTGAAATACTAACCTGGGCAACAATGGCAGATGTACGACCCCACAAGGGACGAATGTAAGTTTCCACCTACTCTCAATTGAGGAAGCAGATCCCGACTGACCCCCTCCTAGACCACCTGTGTAAGCACGCGGCGAGCACGCTTGGGATGAAGCCGCTGGAGGATGTGGTGTGGGGTCTTCGGCAAGGTGCTGCTCATCATACTCTCCTTCCGTCTGTTGGGCCTGAGGGAGAGGGACGGAATAATGGCAGCCTCCACATGGAGTTTGAGGTGAATATTTCAGGGGCAATGTTGTCAAGTTGTCGAGTGGGGGTTTACGTCGCGGCTTCCACTGTCCCACCGATATTGAAGGATGGCGACGAGGATGACGACAGGCGTCGTGGGCAAGACAATGAGCACGAGTGGACAACGATCCACTACGACCCGTCGAGCCACACCATCATCGTGGATCGACACCGTTCAACGACTTTGGGAGAGGGATTAGTCGCAACGGACGCAGTCCAAGGCTCCTTCGCTCCGTACACTCTGGTAGGCGGGCGTGTCGAGGACATCCGGATGCGAGTCTTTCTGGACGGATCGCTGCTGGAAGTGTATGTCAATGACCGCTTTGCACTGACGACCAGAATTTATCCCACCCGAAAGGACAGCATTAAGTACGGGACCTGGAACCCGGACATATGTAGCGAGGCCGTGTTCAGCAGTGCTGAGTCGTGGGTTGGGACGAGGAATGTCTGGCTGGGGAGACCGGCAAATAGCAGTGGCGTGCTGCTGTGACTGGCTCTAAGCGAATCCTACAACCTGTACATGGAAAATTCTACTTCCGGAGATCATCCTAGTAAGGGTGATACTGAGCTATCGCACGATGGAAAGCCTAAGACATAGGATCATTCCCATGTTGATCGAACCACCGCATTCCCATTTCGTAAGATGAACAACGCCAGAGCAAACAGCGCAATTTACCCACTATCAGTGCGTCAGGAATGAAGGCGAGGAAGCTTTACCTCCTATTGAGGTAACTGATCCGATGCCGGGACTCAAGAAGCCTCTACCTCATCCTTTTCATGGTCATGATGTTGCGGTATTGGAACTAGCTGGAGGGCCGGTCGGGTTTCTGGGTGGTAATTTTGAAGATAAGAAGCTATCAAGGGGCCAAAAGTCTCAGTTCAGTAGAAGCAGGCAAGTTGTCTGAGATACTTAAACACGTTGCTCGAGATTCCTCGTAGGGAATGCGAGATTGTCGCTAATTCTATTACCGGACACCGTGGATGAATCAATGAAAGTCATCATCAAACAACGGCAACCTAACATGGTCGTCAAGTTAGTCTCTTTCTCTCTGTGGATGGTGGTAATTAGTTTCCTTGAGTTATAGCAGAGCAGGGACATGTTATATGGTGTCCACTTCCGTTATGGGTAGGCCACATACGTTAGTGGCCGCGGTATCTGCATCACCCAGAACTCTCTCCCGTCATCAGAAAGACTGAGTTTAAAGTCCTGATGTTTCGGGAATAGATTCCTCAAGTAATCTAGTAGAAGATCCTTGCGAAGCCGGTAGGTAGAAACGTACTCCCAAACCCAAGATGACGACTTTGTTGATTGGCCAAGATCCGTTCCTTGGTGCCTCTTGGAGACAACTTCATCCTTAGAAGGTTTGTACGGAGGGTCCGTCTTGCTCGAGTTTTCTGGGTCGATTTTAGTTGAACCTTGTTGCGTTCCACGGCTTCGGTGGAAAGGTGTCTGCTGGGACAGCTCGTCGGCCATTGTAGCCCCCTCCCAACTCTTCACCTCGATTTTATTTTCGCTACAATATTCGCATTAGCGCACTCGTGGACTTTGATTTAATCTGTGCTGTAGGTCATAAAGGGGGGAAAGAGGCCTTACTCGGTTATATCAGAGACAAGTGCTGCCAAGGTGTCCCGGACGTGATAGCCAAACTTGTCATCGGCGAAATTGATGATGCGGATGTCCACGTCTCGACGTTCAAACCTCCGTCTCCTTGAAGAATTCCACTTTCTTTGAGGCCGCCCTCGCCGGGCGACAAACCCGTCAAAGTAATCAAGAACAAGAGGCGTTACACTCTCTAGAGAATAATCCTTGTTTTCCAAGCCCCTGCTGCTGACACAGGGTAAGTACTATCAGGCAAGGAACCTTCGACGCTGGGTCTTTGTGATGGAGGCCTTTCGTCTCATGAGTTGTTGCTGTGTGAACAATCTGGAATGATTGTAGGTGCTGGGACGTTTGGGCACTGTGGGACCATGTGTTGCTATCTGAAAACTGCGTCAAATCCTATTCGCTGCTGCGAGTTTGGGAGGTCTTACCATCTTTTGAAACGAGGTTATTCAAGTGTTTTAGGACGTCGCCGGTTGCAAAGATAGGTTCTTGGTTGCCGGTCCCGATTGCGTCCACAGGGACCCCGTTATTCAACTTTGATGCGAAGATGGGCATGATAAAGTCCAGGACCGGTGGTCCAGCCGGGCCACGTATGGCACTATCCCAAATAACTATTATAGCCTGAAAATTGATGTTAGTATCGAGCTCAACACAACTGTCTTCACTCCCACATAGCGGCAAAATGAAACTTTGAAAACCTACGAAGTTCTGAGCTGATAATAGTGCCCCATCTCCTGACCTAGAAGGCCGTAATCGAGTCCAGGTCAGCATGGGTCCAGAAACACAGGTCAGTTTTTCAGGAGCCTCTAAAACACTCAGTGGAGGAGGTGTGCCATTTCCGGGAGCCTGCAGGTGGTCATCTTTCCACAATCCAAAGTTCTTCATCCACACATGTTCCTTCTTCAAGTTAGCATCGGGAATATGCTCGCCATATGGCAATGAAGGTTTGTCAAGATCCATGCGGTCCGATGAACTGCTGTGCTTGGTGGAGGAACTCTCCGTCGATACTTGGCCGCTGCTGGGTTCAGCTTCCCTCTTTACCAAGGGGCCATCGGGTAATATGCGGTCATCACTGTGAATCGCCTCCGGGTTACACTCCCAAGGTATTGCTCTCAATGCTAGCGAATTCATATGTTCTGCAATGTGATCGTCTTCTTCCAAGGACCTTGACTCGAATGAACGGGGACAGAGCGGACACCGAACCTTGCCGAGGATCCTCCGTTCACTCAACTTGAGCGCCATGGTTTCCTTCGGCAAACTGAACTTCGTCTCATGCTGGGACAGCATGTGATCCCTCCAGTCCGAAATGGCGTCAAACACGGGGACGTCGAAGGTTGGGGGGTTGGTCGGGCAGGTCTCGCAAATCCACATAGTACGGCCATGGCTTTCTTTCATGTGCCCAATCCAATCGTCTGTCGTTCTGTAAAACTCGGCTGACGAGCTGCAAGACTCAAAAACACAACTGTATGGCATCAGGTCGTACGCAATGTGCCCCCTGGCCGCAAAGAGATTTGAAGGAGTTAGTCTTGCCAGCATACGAACGCACCGAAACTCGACTGAACTGAGGACGTGTATTTACCTCCACTTGGTCCTCGTTTCAAGGTACTCAGCTTGCAAGACCTGGCAGCAATAGGGGCATTTGAAGCTTTTGCCCCTTGCAGGCAACGGTGGACGCAAGGGATAGTCCATCAGCAGCCCGATTCTCGACCTCACTGCCAGGGCTTGTATAGCGATCCTCTCTTTTTCGGGAAGCTTTGACGTATCGAATGTGGAACCGATGCCGGTCGCTGTGTACGAGAATGTCGCTGTACCAGCAGAAGAAAACACTGTTGAAGCGGCCTTTTTCGGGAGTATGGTGTCTAGCAAAGATACCGCAGGTCGTTTCGTTAGGGTCAACACCGAGCCACCGAGTGGATCGCTTGCTTCGGCTTGGTCAGAGGGGGTGGGGGGCTGAGCGACCATCTCTCTCGGTGATGTTGACTGGTTTCGGGCTTGGCCATGGGTCTGAGAAGTTCTTGAAGCTGTTGGAGGTCGAAGTTGTTCGTCACTTGTAGGGCTTGTAGAGAGTGGTGATGGTGGCAAATCTTTTTTAACCATCCACGGCTTTCTGGCATACCGTATCTTGTTACACCAAACAAGAACCGCGTCAACCACATTTCTTTGAGGTGCTTCTAACCGGGCTGGGTCTCGAACCCAGGCTTGGACCACTATCGCCACTGAACACGGCAGCTGGCCTCGACTAACCATCGCATTGACGGCATTGACGAGGGCCCATTCGTACTGCTCCATCAAGATATTGAACGCCAAGTGCTGTCTGAGTTCACTGTAGCTAATAGGTGCCCATGAAAAAGCCTTGTCAGCCCGTTTGTGGCGAAATTTCGTCCCGGATCGTATGATTGCAACGGATATATCCATGAGCAAATTGATGTTTATTTCAATGTAGAAGACTCGGGAGTCCGTATCTGAGGTGAACATCTCAACTTAGCCAGGGGTGCGGCTAAGGGGTTATCCGAGATAACTACCAGGTACTTACCACTGTCTGTGGCCAACTGAGACTGTCCTGGTTGAATGTCTCTGGGGCCGTCGACGTGGTCTGAGATGTCGTCAGTCCGCTATTGAGTATCTACCCAACTATTGAAACGAAACCCCGGGATGCTCACTCACCATCACGGAGGTAAGCGTCAATCACATCCGATATGCCTGAAATAAGGCTAGTGACAGTATTCCGGATATCTGGTCGGTTTCTCACTCTGAAGTCAAGCGATGAATGTCCTGTTTTGTTGGCCTTGAGCCCGTTGGCCCACCACCGGAAATCGGCTTCTCGGTCTTCTAACCATTCTTCATCGACAGGCGACTGGATTCCATGAAGTTTCTCGAACAACTTGGTGCATTCCCTTTCCTCAACTAACCCTTCATCAGGAGCTTCTTTGAGCCCTCAACGATCTCGACGAAAATCGGGGCGAAGTACCTGGCTGATGGAAAAACCATGCCGATTCGGGCCTTCGGTGTCATGCTCATGGAGATTGAGTTGAGGGTTCCCATGAATGAAGAAATGGAGCGACTGCCAGAATTTGGAGGCATGGACAACAAGCACGATCACTCAAACCACGCGTATACTGCTCAGATGCTCTTCGAAGACGAGGAGCGCATGGAGAGCGTACCGAATCCACTAAAAGCGGTGATAGGTACGTGCTTAAAGCCGCCGAGCATCTCCGAACGCCCTTCAATGAGGCTCGCAATACATAGCGACATTGTGACCCCGATCGAGAGCATGCTGAAGCAATTGTTTGGCACGCCCGATACCATCTTGCTCAAGCCCACGGTTCCGGCACTGGAATACAGGTAGGTACCCATGTCTATGTTCACAACCCGGTGAAACTTTCCATAGGTAGAAACCAACTAACTTCAGTGCAGGCCAAACGCTCCCACCATCAAGATTACAGGGAACCAAGCACCTAAAACCACCATGCCCATACCCCAGCATCAGGTTAGGTAAGAGCCATAAGCCTCCTCTCTGGGCACACAGTGGTGTCTGGTCACGCACTGATATTACTATCATTCTAGCCCGAGAGCGAGGATATCAATTGGATGGTTTCAGGACCTGGATAAACTCAACTCCGCACTCCAGCCGCGCAAGGAAGAAATCCTCCCAAACCAAAGTCGCGTCAGAATTGTGATTCTCGATACCGGCATTAAAACCAACATGCAAGTACGGCAAGTTCCTAAAGGGCTACAAAGACTTTGTGGACAAGGATTCGACCGTGAGAATCGACATCACCGATCACGGGACAAGGGCCGTCACCCTCGTCTTCAAGATTTTTGATAGGGCTGATGTCTATGTGGGGCGTGTGTTTCGTCTGTCAAAGGAAGATGACAACACAAGAGACCTCATGGCAGCGGTAGGTCCCATTAACTCAAGGGATATCCTCCTGTCTTTCAGGAACCCAGAGTGCTAAGTGTCTAATCAGGGAATCCGATGGGCACACGAAGAGTGCAAGGCCGACATCACCATGGCCTCCGGGTTTTCCAAGGAGCACCTCGGCATAGAACAGCAAATCATGAAGGCCAGCGTCGACGGCGTGCTTGTATTCGCCTCTGCTTCCAACTACGGCTACATGCGGCGAATAAGCTTTCCAGCTAGAATGAAACATAACGTCTTCTGCATCTACTCGACCAACGGAACAGGCAAAATTAGCGATGAATCGCACCGAATCAACCCCCCGGACCGAGTAGGGGCGACCGAGTAGGGGCGACCAACGTTGCCATTTTTGGCGAAGGCATCTCACTGGAGGACCAGGAGTACGAACTGGAAGGAAGTCTCCTGACAGGGACATCGTATGCCACCAGCATAGCTGCCACTCTGGCCGGCCAGCTTCTCGACTTCTCCAGGCAGGACCATCCAGCATCGCCAATAGGGAATGCGGAGACTCTCAGGTCGTTCGCGGGGATGGAGGCTGTCTTTTTGCAGCTGTCTAGGCCATCGCTGCCTTCGATCGATGGCTACAGCTGCATTGTGCCGTTCAGTTTGATTGAGGGCTGCTCGGAGGTCTCGCGTGAGGTACAGCGGAAACACGTATGGAGGTAATGTCAAAGGCTTTGGGGAATAAGTATGGAGCATGAAGGATGGGGATGCATTTTTGACGCTTGTCGGTGGAGCAGGATGTAATAAATGGTACCTACTTGATGGCTGTGCGACGCGGCCCTGTTGGGGACGTGATAGTTTCGAGTCATTGCTCCTCATGGCCATGCCTCCCTGCTGAGCTCGACTCCGTATGTGCCCCATTTATTACCAAAAATGTCCCAAGTCATCCTTTTATGGCCTCCCACTTGAACATGTTGGAGGTATCATTCTCGCTGAGAGAACCCTGACAATCGTAGGATGCGACGGTGCTGTTGAACCTCTGTGAGACTCATGGGTCTATGCTAGTCTACACCGGGCAAGAACCTACCCGTTTAACCCGACACTCCTTGTAGCACGCCGTTAGTCTTCCAGCCGAGTGGATACCTACTCTTGCGATGCGGATTGTGTGACTCATCAAGAGAATATTTCCTCCTCGGTAAGAGGTACATCATTGCTCCTGCCTCTCAAAGATCTCCTCCCCTCTTGAATTGAGCGCAAACAACGTGACTGCGACAACCGTGACAACAGTCAAAGTCGCCGAACCAATCCAGCTGCCCCAAGCAACCTGCGCAATCTGCTGGTCTTCAGCCCACAGGATGACCCATCCCGCGCGGCCCATGATGGACATGCACCAGCAGTTCTGGTACCGCCCAGCAAACTGCAGCACACTCAGCGTGAGCACCCACCCGGCATTGATCCACGCAATACCCTTACCCAGCCAGCGCATCATGGGAATCACCACGACCAAAGTCTGGCCGACCGTGCCCAGTTTTCCTCGCTGCACTGGGTCCGAAAGCACCGTGCCGTAGCGGTGTGACAGGAATGCTGAAGACACCAGCAATATCCATACCAGTGTTGCGGCGAGCCCATAGAGCAGGTACGCGCCGGACACACAGCCGAGGCCGACGACGGGGGTATTGTACGCGAGCAGGACTGCGGCGCCTGTCGTGCCCCATTGCAAGAAGGCGGCGACAACGGCGGCCTGGATGAAGATGAGAGGGGCGTTGATGGCGGGTTTCCATGCCGGTGGTACGTCCTTGAAAAGCCAGATTTCCATCTCTTCGGGTGTTCCCTCAAGGTTCTTCTTCCACTCTGCGGGATTCCAATCGCTGCCGTGTACGGATTCCCAGATGTGGAACGGAGTGTTTTGTGCGACGAATCTGGGCAAACAAAATTTCCTTTTTCGTACGTCGCCCACGTGACGTTGCTCACACCGGCTCAGGATTGGCTCAGGCTTGCTCAGTCTTGCTCACCTGACACGACCCATGGTCGCGACATGGGAGAAACGCCCCGAGGATAACCCGAGTGGAACACACGGTGCCCCTTTACGGTGCGACACCGTGTTGCGCACTAATTGATCACTCTGCTCACGTGAGCACGATGAGCAGAATGCTCATCGCGCTCATCGTGCTCATCGAGTGAGCACAGTGAGCACAGTGAGCAGACAAGTAGTCACCCAAGTATATAGTCACCATCATCGTACCTACGATGTCAGGAAGGACTCTTGTTCTTCACGCTAGTAATACACTGTTCATTAAGTCTTACTCATTGTGCCTTACTTCACAACCAGTTTTGTGTCTACTAAGGCAGCAGCCTTCAGTGACCTGTCCAGTATTATCCCCTTCGGTCTGAGAGGACTGGCTTTCGTCATTCAGTCTCGCGACTTCACCCACCTTCAGGTGCCTTCGGTTCCCCGGAATCACCTGATACAGCTTGTCTTAACCCCCTCCGGGTGTAGGCTGTAACACGACCAGCTTGGGGTACGTATTGCAGCCATCGCAGCGCAGCCAGTCTCTCAAAAACAAAGGTCCAAATTCGCAGACCAAAATGCTACTCTTGTGACGAATCATATTGTCAACTGACATAACACGACCGAGTTAACATTTACTGCACAGTCCGTCTCTTTCCAAGCGTTGTGTAAATTTTATTCGTAAAGGGTGTTGTAGACTTAAGGCCAGGTCGGTCTATTCGCCGCCAATTTCGTAGGGCTTGAATCCTGGGATCGTCTCGTTAACGAGAAGTTTAAATTGCCTCGAGACGCGCCAGAGGCAGGGCAGGGCGAGGGCGTCGCCGACCGAGCAGTAGTCGAGGATCAGAAGGACGAGCTCGTTTGGCAACCGACCGATAGGACTACACTTTAGGTTATAGACCTAGGCTGCTATTAAGGCATCCATGGTGCGCGTGCGTGCACCCAGTACAAAATTTCCAGAGTAGTCCAGAGATCCAGAGCTTCTGTACTCGGCCCGGGTCACTAGTATAATTCACTGTGGCATAGAGGATATACCGTTCAGTCGCAAGCTACAGACTACTTATAACAGCAAGAAGTGACTAAAAAGGCCGTGCTGTCATCCTAAATCTATCCTCCTACGCCCCATATTGGCCCGATCAAAAGCATGAATGTGCACCTTCCCAATAGCGACCCTATAGCAAACATTTTCCTTCCACTCCACCATCAAAACGTTGTACAGGGGCCAGCAAATATTCACATCATATACGTCCTCGTCAAACAACTCCTCGCTCGGCCCGTACTGCACAAACTTCCGCAGCCCAGGCTCGCCAGGAGCTCCCGAAAAGCTCTCGGTAACGTTTTCCCATGCGGGGTCACCCGAGTCAGGGCAGAAGGTCCGCTGCGATAGCTTGATGAAGGTGTGGGGGCCCGGCGTGAGCATGGCACTTGAATTTCCGTCGACGATCACAATGCCTGCTTGACGGCCGTCGGCATCGGACACGGTGAGGAGGCAGACGTGATGATTGCCCTTGCTGCATCGCGAATCGGCAAACAAGCTCTGAGAATGCTTGCCGCTGACAGTCAGCATCGCGGTCTCGGCCAGGAAATGGAGATGACCGGTGGTGGGATCGACGGGTGTTGGAGGACCGCCAGGGCCTGTTAGCGGTTGGATCGGATGGCAGAACCGAGCCCCAGCCGGATCGTCCGCGCGAACATATTCCAGCGCTCCGGCTTCCGAAGTGATCCTGGTCCACCCCGCCCAACCGGGCCAGTTGTCCGAAGGCTTGCCCGTGGCCTCGGGTCCGAGGCATTCGATGACGCCCTCGCGCATTTTCGATGCATCCAGCCACTCGACTCGTGATATCATCGTGTCTGAAACATTTTGCATGGATGGATAACAGGCCCCACCCACCCAACCGGCCCAAGACCATGACCCCGGCGTGGTGTCTGTCTCTTCGGTGCAGCGTCGATGGAGCTTTGCCGCCGGATGCCAGAGTAACCCGGCGTCGAGGATGGAAAGCGGGATCCCTTGGATAATCGGGTTCCCGCCAAAAAAGCGCTGTGACAGGGCCGTCGACACACCGGCAAAAGCGTTGAGGATATCATTGGGGTAGGTGAGGGTCCTCGCCGTGTATAGGGCTACAATATCGCCGTATTTGTGATGGTTGGCCTTTCCCGGAACATCGATGCGGTATGTGGAATGCTCGCTGAAGATGCTGCCGCCGGATTGCTCCAGATTGCAGTTGTGGATATTGAGGTGGAAGTCTTCGGTCATTTCTCCGTGCAGGCAGTCCAGATAAAGCTGCTCGTCGGTGAAGACGAGCTTTGTGCGTGAGAAGAACCTCTCTTGGAATGTCCAGCCACGACCGTTCCAGGAAGATGGGGTGACTACGGGAGCCATGGTTGCCATGGTCGTAGCCAAGACAAGCCCATCCACGGCAATCGTCTTCTGCCTCACAGCACGCTCCGTTGTGGTGAGGCCGGGGAGCCCGGCATTCGCATCGCCCCCTGCTGCCGCGACAATTGTGAATTCGGCATCGTGGTAAATATCGTTCATCCGGTTGATCAGCTCCATTTTCGTGGGACCATCCTGGATGATGCAGAGACTGTCCACCCAGAGGTAAGGCCGCTGCAGCTTCTTGCACAGCAGGATGGCGTCCCGAATAGTACGAGGTATCCTATCATCGTCTAATGAAAGGGAATTCTCCTGCCGCAAAGCCGCAACATTATGCATTTTGCACATGAGCTGCGAGACGTTGCCCCAGACATAGCTTAGTGCAACGTATGGTGTGTTACAAAGCGGTCCAACAAGGCAGTTGCGCTCAGTATCAATCAGGAGCGTGGATAACCCGGATTTCGGCTCTGCCATGTCCTTCGACGGGTTAAAATTTCCGCACGATGCCAGCCAGCCGTGAATTTGCGACAAATCTGCCAGTCGGGCCACATGATTGCCTACACATGGCCTCTCAAGCCCGTTGTGCTTGTCTTTGATCACTTGGATCGCGCGCGGATCTTGGTCTGGTACGGTTGCGAAGCTGTCATCATCCTGGTCCTCTTCTCTCTCCGTGGCCGATGGCGGATAAAGACTTGGGCAAAGTTGGATAGATCCGGGGAATCCGCCTTCGGCCGCATCCTGTTGAAACCGCGACGTTGTACGGCGCATATCTCGCAATGCGACGGTGAAATTCATGAGTTTGCATATCACTGACTCTCCGTTGACGTTGGACGGAACACGCTTGTTGGGATGGCCTTCGTCAAGCGCAGCCAGGACGAAACAGCAGAATAAGCAGTCGATGTTGGCCCTCATCTGGGGCACGGTCCCCAGGTAGATGCCATCGTAAAGGGTCACCGTCCGGCCGCGGCCATTCTTGGGCGATGGAACTCGAGTTTCGGCCAGGAGATGGGAGAAGAGAAAGCGGAAGTCCAGTTGTCCGCAAATGCCGCATAGATGCCCTCCCCGCCCGGGCTCGCGGAGCCAGGGGTGCGTTTCGGTGTTCGTTTGGCCGGTTGGGTAGTCTGGGAAAAAATAATACGCGTACCCGATTTGGCCAGAGCCCTTCCGGTAGACGAGCGGCATCGCGGCAATATAAAAGGGTTGCTGATTGTAGATCTTGATCTTGCAGAAAGATGGTGCAGCAGCAATGATTCCAACCATAATGCAAATTGGGCAGCACTGAGGAAGCTGCCCAATTGACGCCAGCTGGAGAGGATGTTGTAACAATTACCTCAGCCTAGCGTGTGACCGCGTACCCCAAGACCCGTCTTGCAGCAGCACCGTCAGCGGCTGCCAAAGGCTGTCAATAGCCGTCACCAAATAGATAGCGAGGGCCATTGCGGATCGGTGCCCGATTGGGCGAGGGGGCTGTTCCTGCGTGGGTTGGCCGTATTGGGTTTGTGGCCTGGAGTTGGGTGTAAATGGCGGGAGAGGTTTGGGCGGGCAGTGAAGAAGACATTGCGATTGCAGAATCTGGAAGAATAATTTTGTTTAAGTCTGCGGCGGGAGGCCGACACCGCTTTTCTTTGAGGGGTGACAATACGTACGGTGGGACCACTTCGAGCGAAGCGAGCATCGAGCATCGATTGGATTTTCTGGGAAAGTTTAGCCGGGGGGACTGAAAAGGGGCCTCTAAGGTTGTGCGGCGGCGGTGTACCGGATCACCCCAGCTCAGGGGAGAATCAGGGAGAGCTCAGGACAAATCAGCCACGGCTCACCTCAGCTCACCCCAGCTCAGGATTGCAAACGAAAAAGGAAATTTCGGGTGCCCAGATTCGTCGCAGACAACCAGCTGTTTCCATTTCAGCCTGTGTTGCGTCGCTCGCGTTCCATTCGCGGTCGTAGCCCTGTTCGTCGCGACTCTCCCACGAGCAATCCTGGAAGCCGATCATGCTCTCTGACGTTTGTTGCAGGGGCGAGACCCCCAAAATGCATCGAGTGCTGGCTCTCATCAGACAGTCGCGGACGGTGTTTGCCGAATTCTGAGTGCCGACCCAGACCCAACCGACGGTGACGGGGATCATCCACATCCAGAGGCTGTTGACAGCGACACCGATGACGCGAATGGTGGAGCGATCGACGATGGAAAAGAAATTGGCCATGGCAATGAGCGCCACCGCCGTAACCCAAAAGGCCTGTGCAGCCAGCGAGTACGTGAAGTCGCGTTTCGTGCGCTTCAGTTCCTCCCGTAGCGTCACCCACCAGATCTCGTTGCGAGGGTCGGCGACAAGCTGCGCAAAGCGTTGTCGGGTGTCGCCGATTGAAATGGGGACGTGCTGGATCTCTTTGAGGATGTAGACTGCCGCCGAGAGCATTGCGAGTTGGTTTTTGCCGCGTGTTTCGTTCTCGCTTCGCAACTTGGCGAAATATCGATTCAACCACCGCGAGTTCAAGATGGTGATGCAGAGAGAGTGCGTGATGAGCATGGGGCTCCCGACTGCAAGCATCAGAGCCATGGCGTTGGAAGTGCGGTCCCGCGTCTCGTAGGGAAGCTGCGCAGTGAGGGCTAGCCACGGCAGGAGCCACTGCGCGATTGCCGCAGAGAATAATGGCCAGTCGAAGGCCTCGCTGCTGCCTCGCGGACCGCACATGCTGTCGCAGACCTCGACCGGTATTCCCCACGCCTCGGCCTGATTGTTAGTAGGCTTCCCGTCTTTGTCAAGGATGACGATCGAGTTCGGCTCCTGTGAGTTTCGACTGATCACATCGAGGCCGCATTGGTGGAAGTCGAGCGTCACATTCAAGTTGGACCCAGGCTCTTGCGCGGCGTAGGCTTGACTGCAGAAAATCATAAGGGTGCAAAATGAAACCACGAACGTAGTCTTTATTTTTCTGGCCGCCATGTTAGCGTCGACTTTTTTTGGGGCATGGTAGAAGGTTGAGTTGGTAAGGAGGACCAAACTGAATGAAACAAGACAGCCAGGCAATTGACAGCATTTTAATTGGGAGGTAAAAAGATGCAGTGCTCGGGCGTTTATCCAGAATGGAACGTAAATAGACGTGGGCAGCAACCTGCATGTGGTGTGTCTCGAGGACCAACACGGGCGAGTATCCCAGAGTGGTGTGAAGGCAAGGCTCTGAGGCCTCCTCATCGCCTCGCTGGGAGAAGACACACGCGCCAGAGATCTCGTGCCACAACACGTGCTAATTCACGGGTGTTTTTGGGAAGACGATAAATGCTGCAATATAGGTAGGTAGGTACCCCCACCGTCATCGGCTCCTAGAATTCTCCCGGGGGCGGGTAAAGGGGGCGACGACGGGTTTGGTAAGACTTCGTCAGCTCCAACCACTTTATTCCCACCCTCCCAAAAACAACTTCCCGCGCCGGGACGATAGGAATGCTGCGGTGATTGGTCCACTATCACAACACTTCTGACCTTCGCCATCGCAGGCTGGGATTTGTCCCGTCAAAACTCTCACTGCGCCGCCCCTCATTGTAAAGTCCCCTACGTTCCTCCCGGTAGTAGCACGTCGGTACTTCCGTCTGGTAGGGCACCCGACTTGCGTGAAGTAGTCCCAGACAAATCCTTCGTGGGGCGCCACAATAACGTACATGTTTGTGGCTGGGGGTCAGCGATAGCAATGGCGGGGGATGGCATCAGAGTGGTCGGGGAGTTAGTCCTGCCTGGGAAGACTCGAAGATAGACTTGCCATAAGATGGACCGGATCCAGCGCGAGGAGGACGAATTCTGTGGTAATTGAAGCCCAATTTACAGCTAATACTTACCACCTTTTCCCGGTAACAATGGTAGCCATGATGCCAAAACTCGTTCTTCTCTTCTCGATGCTTCCATTCATGATGATAGTTCGGGCAGCACCGCCCGTCCCCCCCCTCCCTTTCCGCACTCACCGACAGGGCGTGGGCTGTCGAGACAAAGTACAGCGGATTCCATGGTACGTTTTCTCACCAATCAAATTGCCTTCCATCGAGTTAGACATTAGACATGGCACTCACATCACACCCACAGGGACCGCCTCACCAACGTCGAGCGGTCAAGTTACATCCGCTCGACCATATGCTTGACAAGACGGCCAGCAAAGCACGGCATCCCCGGGGCGCAGACGCTATGGGACGAGCTGCAATACATCCACATCTACCAGTCCGCATACATCCACTTCGTTGGCGCATTTCTGCCCTGGCACCGCTACTACCTCGCCGTGCACGCTTCTTTGCTCAGGAGGGAGTGTAATTACCGAGGGAGAATGCCGTACGTTCCCACGTCACTACCACCAACTCCAACATTCCATACTAATGCTGCTTGTTTCGTATCTCAGATACTGGGACCAAACCCTCGACCTCCCCAACCTCCGCGGCGCCTCTATCTTCAACCCCCGAACCGGCTTCGGTGGCAACGGCGCGGGGCCCGACCTGTGCGTTGCCGACGGCCCCTTCGCCAATCTCCGTCTCCGCTTCACCGAAGACCTAGACGCGCCCCAGTCAGGAAGCTACTGCCTCTCGCGGAACATCAGCGAGTGCCTGTTCGCCAACACAGCCACGGCCAACGTCGACGCGTGCCAGAATGCAGGCAGCTTCGAGGAGGCGTGGAACTGTCTCGAGGCCAAGCCGCATATTGCCGGGCATTGGGGGATTGGTGGGACTGTAAGTCGACTCCTACCTTCCACCCCTATTCCTCCCCTACCATCTCAGCGGTACGTACTAATGCTATGCGATGCTATGTCGCAGATGTCCAACCCCCACACCAGCCCCGGCGACCCCCTTTTCTTCCTGCACCACACCTGGCTCGACCTGCAATGGCACACCTGGCAACTCCAAGACCTCCCAACTCGCCTCTCCCAAATCGGCGGCCCCAATATCCCCTCCACCGACGGCCCACCACGCGGCGGCAGCGCTCCCAGCTCCGACGGCCCACCGCCGCCCTCCCCCGACGGCGCGTGTCTTCCGCCGCTAGGGGGCCCAGGGGGCGCGGCGCTCAGCCATGGTGCGGGAACGGTGCTGAGTACAGCGGCGGGTCTGATGGAGTTTTTCAATGATGAAGGGGGACCGGACATGACGCTGGGTCATCGGTTGTGGTCGGCGGGGATTTTGCCGAATGCGACGGTGGGGGATGTGATGGACCTTGGGGGAGCACTGGTGTGTGCGGAGTATGTGTGAGTCGGGGTTGTTTGGGTTTGGTTATGTTGTTGGTATTATAAGGGCGGATGGGTGGACACTGGATATGATGATACCTTAGACTAGAGTTCGCTTTGTGGTTAGATGATAGTGCTATGTTGGTACTTTGCAAACATGGCCCGAGGGTGATATGGGTTATTATGAAGGTCGCTTGGTCCGTTAGTTAATTTCTTGAAATCGGTGGCTTCGTTGTGAATGGGGGAACACCTGATAATGAGCCAAACTTTCTATAGGTACTGGAGATACTGCGTAGCAACACGTCCCAAATGACGAGTTTCATTAACAGACGGTCCGAAGATGAGCAACCCTGCATAAAATGACGTTTTCTCGCCACGATGTTGCAAGTTGGCAGCCACTAATTGCTGACTGCATCATAACCATTGGGCGTGCTACACGTCAGTCTGGCCTGCATGTCTCACACTGTTGGGCGTTGACTGGATTGTTTTTGACCTAGAGAGTGAAAAGGTTGTCGCTAACGAAATCTAAGGCTGCAAGCGATTGGAGAGAAAAGATTGGGCTTGGCCATTTCTGCTCCGGCCAGCAGCACGAAACCTTGATTCAAGTTCTGGCCAGAAGCTAGATGATTGATCCATCACTTCCAGTCCCCAAGACCTTGAGCCAAAGCCCCGTCGAGCTTCAAGTTCCTCGTTGAATCTCCACCCCAGTGTCAAGTCCCAACCTAATCCACTCCCCACAACCAAACACCGCCATCAACCTCACTGCAACAACAATGCTTATCACATCACCCACCCTGCTCCTCACCTTGGCATATCCCCTCGCCGCCACCGCCGCCAAAATCCCCATTTCCCTCGGCAGCCTCGCCTTCACCCCCGACACCGTCACCGCATCCATAGGCGACATCCTCGAGTTCACCTTCCACCCCGTCAACAACAGCGCCACCATGAGCGACTTCCACCGCCCCTGCACGCCAGCCAAGACCGGCGGGTTCCACTCCGGTTTCTACGCGACTAGCAGCGGGCAGAACGTAATCCCCCCTCCTCCACCCATCATCTCCCAGTCCCTGAGACCCGCTGCTAATATAACATCTTGGATCCCTGAAAACAGGAAACCTCCTTCCACGTTGTAGTCAACACCACCGAGCCCATGTTCATCTACTGCGGCTTTCCGTCGCATTGTAGAAATGGGATGTCGGCAGTGGTGAATCCGGGGAATGGCCAGACCCTCGAGGCCTATCGCATTGCGGCTGCGACGGTGGAGGAGGCGACGGTGCCAGAGGGGGTTTTTGGTGGGACGGTTGTTGCTGCGAGTGGGGGGGTTTCGAAGACGTCGGGTAGTGAATCTAGAGGGGTAAACAGGCGTGGGAAGGGGTGGGTAGGGGGGTTGATGGGAGGGGCGTTGGTTGTGGTTGCTGGGATGCTGTGATGGTGTAGGGTGCTATTGCTGAAGGGGCTGGGATCTCTATGTCCCGTGAGTTTCCAGTTAAACTATCACCACTAACAAATACCATTGTGTAAGTCGGAGACTGAGAAGAACTGCGGGGAGGACTATAAGGAGGATAACGCATGCCACTTTGTGTCCCCCGGCCGTTATCACCTGTTAGGTAGCTGCCTTATGCATGAGGATTATATGTTATATAGGACAAATCTGGGCACATAAAATTTGCTGTTTATACCTCACCCACGTGACACTACTTACCCCAGCTTAGGCCCAGCTCAGGCCCGGCTTAGGCAGACATCCGGTGGGGTTGCTACAAATAAACTCCCGAGTTAACACCTAGCCTATCAAAGCTACTCGTCAAGGACACGTCCCTTTTCATAGCTAGTCCCGGCGCGTTCTGGTATTTGGAACTTAGTACGAATCGTCAAGGTTCAAAAGGGATACGACGGTTCAGCTTAGCCCGATGAACATAACAACACATCATTACACTAATCATCTACCAGTTAAATCAAATACGAACTGTCAGATAACTTTACCATGCGAGTTTGGCATGGATTGATGGACCTGGCAAGTGATCAGCGTCTTTCTTATTTACAGACCTATTCGGGCCGAACGAACGGGTGGTCTAATTACCCACCACAGACGGTGCCTGATGGCTTGGGGAGCTAGGAAGAGGCAAAGCGGATGAACCCCTACCCGCTTCCGACTGCTCATGTCAGACTCAAAAGACTATGCCCACTCGGAATTCCTCGACCTGGTGTCATACAAAATACTTATAAGTTGTGTCTCGTCTCCTGACCACCATATCTGGCTTGCTCATTTTCTGAATTGACTTGTGTGTTTGCATCACCAGAATGGCAGAAATCGAGTGACGGAGAACGTATCGCGGCAACTGCCACTGCGCGGCCTTTGTCTACGAGGCCGACCTCGCCGAGATCAAGTCAGCCACCGAATGCAACTGCGGAACCCCTCTCCTCTGTACCGCGACTTCTGCGCCACCGGCTACTCATGAGTTGGCGATTAACGTATGACTTCGGAATGTTAGCACTACACATTTTGCTGACAAAGGGAAAGGCGCGTGCAATCCAGTCGATAGGACGTTGGGATTTGGAGCGGACGCTGTATGTTGTCCAATGACAGGTCGAGAAGGCTGCTAACAACCAACAGAAAGGACGGAGCCGGATGGGGAAGTCCTTATCTGGTCCCAAAGTACCCAGGCCCGGAACCAGCCGTCGATATTAAAAACGCAAAAATGTACTACGGGAGTTGCCATTGCGGTGCCGTGACTCTCGCCTTAAAGTCCCTCCCTCTCGACAAAGACTACCCAGAGCAGGTCGTCGACTGTTCCTGCAGCATCTGCTCAATTGCAGGTATGTCCTCTCATTCGCTTTTACCAACTTGCTAACTCCAACTCCAGAATGGTTCCACCTGGATTTATCCCCAGGTAGACCAGCTCGTGATCCAGGGCAGGGAGAACCTTGAGGCATACCGATTCGGAAATGGTCATCTACAGAAAACATTCTGCAAGATATGCGGTGTCAACCTAACCAATGAAGCCTCCAAGCTGAGCGACGAGGAGCTTGCAGACTTACCGCGGGATAGCCTTAGAGAGTGGCACAAGCGGTTCCAGGTGAGATGCGGGTTCAATATCCGTGTCCTGGATGATTTTGACCTTGGATCAATCAAAGACCCTTGGAAGAACACTCGGGGTACCGAGATGGAGCCTCGATATATATACCCGTGAGATCAAATAGGAATGTCCTTGATTCTGTCAGATATATGATGCTAGGATTGTCGGTCGGGTGTGAATTGGAGAAGTTGAAGCGCGCCCGTGGTGGTGGCTGGCGGGCCGTTGTAGGGCCTGTGGGGGTGGTATTATGGTGAGAGACGGCGTAGGGGGAGGGCAGGTTGGTGGGTGCGGAGAAGACGGTCGTCTGGGCCTCGGAGACGACGGGCACCGCGACCGTCTGGCTTACCACGAGGGCGATGAGAGCCGCCATCCGAGAGACCACGCGTGACACCATGGCACGCTTCGGCGTAAGTGAGCCTTTTTTGTTTTGGAGTTTGTTTGGTCGTGTCGTGAGGAGTACTTGTGAGGATGGAACAAATAATTGGGGGCGGTGCGCATTCTTGCCTCTTATGATGAGCCGTCCAAGTCCCATCGGAAACTTCGGGAAGCTTTGTTCCTGATTCTGGCAATCTCCCCCCTCAGCCGTCCCACTCCAACCTTACCCTGTTGCCGCTTCTTGGAGTTCGATCACGATAAGTTTCTACCTTGAGTATCATTTTCTAATCACATACACGGTCAATCATCCCCCTTGATCGTTGTTTTCCAGCATCATCGATAGAGAGGTTGGCTGGAGAGTCGTATCCGCTGTCTTGGCAATATTTGAAGAGAATGTCTCTGTGTACAGTACAGACCGTCTCCGTGTACAGTAATCTAAATTTCTCCCATATATAACCCTAACCCC
>Ga0247780_1000605_pt1 | contig 32098 bp, 32 predicted proteins | sample UWRJL079202R5_FD_179927 | JGI IMG/M metagenome (GOLD analysis project Ga0247780, IMG submission 179927) | Plant litter microbial communities from Arlington Agricultural Research Station in Wisconsin, United States - UWRJ-L079-202R-5 | ecosystem: Environmental > Terrestrial > Plant litter >... | reverse complement strand
CGCCCTCAGCTCCCTCGAAAACGCCACATACGGAATAACCCCCCCAACCGTCTCCACCGGCCTCCTCATCCCCCTCCGCAGCACCCTGATCTTCCATCCAATCCCCGCATACACTAAGAAAATGAACACCACCAGCCATGACGACCCCGTCGCAGCAAGCTGGTCGCTCGAAAAGGATGTGGCGCCGTAATACGACGAGGACAGCTGTAGGGAGCCGAGGAAAACCGCCACGATGGCAGTGGCTATGGACGCTAGCACCGTGAAGCAAATGAGGTGGTGCCCCCTACGGAAGGCGTTGAATAAGTCTACAATTGGGATGACAGAGTGCGGGTGCGACACAGTGTAATCCTCAAACAAGATCGAAGCAGACTGTGCCCCCTTGTGCAGGGTGTAAAAGGGGTGGAGAGCGCGGACGGAGTAGTCGAAGACGTCGGCGATGGATTGGATGATGATGGCGAGGATGAGGTAGACGGAGGGGCTGAGGGGGATGGCGTAGTTCCATTGCAAGTCTTTGTAGTTTTGGTCGAGGCCGTAGGCGATCATGGCGGTGAGGGTGAGGAGGGCGGCGAGGAGGAGGAGCCAGAAGGTGAGGATTTCGGGGCGGAAGGCGAAGGAGAGGGGGTAGTCGATTAGATAGCGGTGGAAGGTGTGGGTTAGGGGTTTGAGTGTGGCTCTTGTTGTTGTGAGTGTGCGTTTCAGATGGGAGGTGATGGTGCTTGTTGGCCTGTTCCTCAGCCATGGCCATCGAGCGGGTATGGCTTGCGCCGGGGCCATGACTTTCAGCACAGGGGCGGGGTGATTCCGCTCGGAGACCAGTTGGAAGCGGTTGCCTCCGAGATCCTTCCGCAATTCAGACAGTCTCTGCTTGTTGGATGACTTTTGGAATGCCCCGGGCCCCGCAGGAATCAGATTGACCACGGCTGCAAGACCTTTTGGATCCTCAAGGAGCCCGGTGTTGCGCCACGGAAGGAGGACGAGGAGGCAGAGGGAACAGAGGAACGTGGTTCCGAGGACCCCGATCAGCACCTTTGACCATAACGGGGTCAACCAAAGCTACCAGCCACGAGTACCTGTTCTGCCAGGGAAATTGCGCCCCAGAGTAAAGAGTCCACACGAAAACGTAGTTCTGGACGATTGGTGCGACGACCGCTCCGAGGATGAGACCTAGGCTGGAAATTGCCACATGCCAGTGCCCGCGTCTCAGCGCCTGGAATATGCACAGTGGAATCCAAAAAGTGTGATATTCCAGGAAAAGTGAGTCTTTGCCTTTTTCGCCGCTCGGGTTTTTGAGGCGGATGTACTTGTCGACTCTTTTGACCTCATCATCCAGAACCTTCCATAGTCGGCCGTACAAGACGGCGATCAGGGTTGGGAGGTAGGTAAAAGCAAAGTAGTTATATGCTCCAATCCTCTCGATAGCGTTCCTTTGGCTCCAGGTACCGGCTGGTTTTTGGTCATAATAGAATGAGATTAGCCCCTGAGGAGGGCGGGCGAGGGTCGGAGCCCGAATAAATTTGGATTCGAACTGACGGCCCGTCCAGATGCCATCTGAATCCAATCCACCAGACCAATCTGGGTATGGCATCAGTTAGTCTAAAGTGTTCACGAGGCATCCCCCCTTGTGCGTGCGGGTAAGAGATCGATATCATAGCACTCACGTTCAGCAAAGTCGTTAGGGAGATGACTGGTGTACTCCAGAAGAGCGATGAGTGCGATAACGAGGAGCGGAATGAGGTTTATAAAGATGAGAAATGCCGGGCTAAGCACGGATGGGCGCCACGCTTTCCTCATTGACAGTTTATACATCCCTGATCTAGCGTTGAGACGCATCCTCATAGCTAGGGAGACGAGGCACAGAATCATCGCCACCACGACCGGGAGTGTGAGAAACGTGATGACATATTTTGCAGTCCGGTCATCGTATGTAAAGGCGCCGTTCCTCGCAAAGGGATCGTTATCTGGAGGGGTGAAGAGTTCCTTGAGGATGGAATTGGAGAAGTTGGTGAAGATTGGAGCGCGCGAAGTTGCCCTTCCAGTGAGGCTAGAAGCAAAGTGTTAGCTTTCGTGGGATTATGGTTGTGGTCAACTTACTTGCCTCCGACTACTGCGGAGATATTATCAGCAATGAGGTAACCTTGATCACTACTTGTGTAATGAGCTGTGCGTAGCTGCCACATATCATAAATTAGTGTGTTCCACGAGTATCCCATGCACGGAATATGACTCCGGGGGTCGAGGAAGCACCCGCCGGTCATCCAGAGATATCGGCCGTTGATGACGGTACACGAGTTTTCAGTCTTCGCCCCGTTCAGATCTGTGTCGGCGCGTGCCTTTATCCAGACCGCACTATTACAAACGTTAGCATCTCAGCGGGTCAAGCTCGAGTATTGGATGGTAAGAGTACCGACCTGGGCAGACTTAAGATCCAAGAATCACCTGTCCCTCTGGTCTCATTTGTCCCCCCGAGATAAAAGATGTTGTGAGATGTCTTGTCCTGCGCCGAACCCACTGCAGCGCATGCAGAGACGCGGGATCTTGGGATACCGCCATCAGGCAACTTGTCATCCAGAGTGCCGTCTTCGTCCAGATTTCCGTTCCAGCCAGTCACCGGCTGTTCGATCCATGTCCGCGATTTAATGTCGAAGATAAAGACAGATGTCAACTGGGTTTTGGAGAGTGTTCCATTTCCAGTTTCCACCGAACCACCGAGAGCAACGAGTGCCCCACTACGGGTCCCCGTGTCCAGGAATACCAAACTTTGATTGACGACGGGAACGAACTGTGGGACAGGAAACGCCTGTAGCTTCTCGCTCTCCATATCAAATTCGAATAACCAGTGGTGGTAGTGGTGAATCTGGCGGTCCTTCGGGTCATCAGTTATACCTCCCAGGTAGTATCCTCTCCTCAAGTCTGGCACGTTACACCCAGCTCCTCGATAGGGCCTTTCCTCGGTAGAATTCGTTCCTGGTGGTATTTGAGTCCATGGACTGTCTCCAGACTGCGGCTCAAAGCGCCAGATATCGTTTGCCATAGCCGTCGGGGTGCCGTTACCAACCGGTTTGCCTCCGAATAGCCAAGCCCGATCGACCAGATTGCTAAAGGTAAAACCGTGGGTAACCGTGGGGGTGCCCGATATATCGCGATGTTCCTCCTTGATGGGGCCGTCCCAAATAATGAAGTTTTTGGTCAAGTCATATGACACGGGTGTGGGCTCTGCGTATCGTCAGGCATTTGGTCGGGCGGAACGACGTTATGGCAACCACTGACCCAGTTCTGTGGCAACTGAGACGTCTTCGTGCAGAAACTGCCCCCCATTCATCCAGAGCGTGTCCATCAGGCGGAAAGCTGTTGAGGGTTAGCAATGTAGAGATCAGAATTTGGGAGGGAGCACTTGCCTTGCATGCCGACTCGTCGCGGGGCTTGGAGTGCACAGCGCGCAACTTGGGCAATGAGCCCAAGCAGGCAGACATTCACCAAGACCGCCATTTATGGTGATGTGAAAGACAAGACATAATGTCGAATCCATGATCAAGGAAACAGCGTGATTGGAGATGTGAGGCTTTTCTACCTGAGGCTACCCGGGCATGCTTTCAGAAACCATAGCCGTAGTAGTATGGGGAGATGCCTGAAAACTTCACTTGGCAAAGCAAGGAGCTGACTGTGACCCAAACGTGTGATTTGCAGCTGAAAGTTCGGCGATTTTTGACGTGCATTTCTGACATGCAGTCGTTATTTTCAGATCTCCCGACCTGCCATTAGAGTGCGGCGTGCAAGAGCTAAAATCATCGGGTTGCATTTATGGGATTGGCAAGTGATGTCATTGGTGGTCGGCGCCTTCCGACTTTAAGTTGTCAGTCAACAAAACCCTCCTTTTCCTCCGACCGCTGTGGGGGCAAGGCTGCCGTCGTGGAAGGAACAACTTTACTGATACTGCCATTGACAACCTCATCTAATTCCCGAGTCCGCACACGATCTTTGCAGATAGCCTACAGCTTCCCGGAGCCGTTGGCCAGGAGCGTCCTCCGCCAATGGCACACAACATGGCGGTGGTCAAAAAAGGCCAGAAAGAAAAGGAGGAGTGGCGTAAGTTGGGGTCCGTCTGCGCCAAGACTTTAAATCCGGACCCCAAGAGGCCTTCCTAAAAAGGAGTGCGTTTCCTAGACTGGCGGGAGCGAAATACACAACTGCTTGACTAGTGCCTTTTGGTAAGTTGAACCTGAAATCATCTCTTGTTTTGGCAGTTCCATGTTTGGGTTCAAATGCGCTGTTGAATCGATCCAATGTTCACCGCCTCCACTAACAGGTTTTGTGCACCGTGCACCTTCCTGCTCGCTAACCAAAACAAAAAAACTAAATCATATTACAATCTCCCAGTTCCAGCCAAAATCACCACCCCGGAAACCCATCCCCCTCGTTACAATCAATCACCCACCCCTCCTGCCTCACAACCCTCCCCAACCCGCAAGAAACATCCCTCTCCAAAAGCCCCACCAGCTCCTTCACCCTTCCATCGCCACCATCCAAATTTCCCACCGTCTTCAACATCCCCTCAAATGCCTCCAAAAGCGGCACCGAAACCCTCATCACCACCGGCTCCGCTCTCGCCGCTGCTCCTATCTCCCCAGGATCCGGCCCAAAACACCTCGCCAACTTCGCCACTCGATCTGCGCGCTCGTTGCCTTCAACGTCAACATGTCCCGGCACCCAGCGCAGCTCGGTAGTGACGCCCAAGCTCTTCAGCTTCTGCGAATGCGCTATACCCCGTGCAAAGCACCCCGAGCTCGAGCCGCCCGTCTTCGTGTTGTGGATGGCTTGCAGCTCGCTTTTTGCGTCGGAGAAGATGGTCACGCGGGTGATCTTCTGGGGTTTATTTGCGGCGGTGGTGGAATGGGGGCTTTTGGAGCTGGTGTTGGAGTTGCGCTCGCTGACTTCGTCGGCGGCGATGGCGAGGGCGGCTTCGATGGCGAGCATCTCGCAGTAGCTTTCGCGGCCGCGGAGGGAGTTGGAGATTGTGTAGGCGCAGTCTTGCCTGCAGAGTGATCAGTATCACCTTCAATGTGTTTTGGTGGAGAACGGGGCAAGGGGAAGAGGGAAGGAGACATACCAAAGATCAGGGTAGGCACCAACGCCCTTGCGCTGTCTGTCCTGCTCGCTGCGAGGAAACACCACGCTGATGCCTGCAGGCCTGGATGATGTCGTGGTGTGGTTGGTCCAGCTCGCGTCGGTCCAGAGAACCAAGTGGTGCGGGCCGAAGTCAGTGGCGGCCTTCGAGTTTCTGTTTGGCGGAGGGTCGTTCGCAAGGCGGGCGTGGACGTAGGCCTTTTCTGTCGTCTCGAGCACCACATTCCCTTGGAACTGCGGCGCCTTCTTGGCCTCTGGTTTGGGTGGAGGAGTCTGGGATTTTGGGGCTTTTGTCTGCGCCTGAGGTTGCTTCGGTGGCGGCTGCTGCTGTTTCTTCTGTGGACTCGGAGGAGGAGACTGGGCCTTTGGCGCTTGCTTCTTCGGAGAAGGGTTTTGCACAGGAGGAGGAGGCTGTTTTTTGGCGGGTTCCTTTGGAGCGGGAGTTTGTTTCTGCGGCTTCTTCTTCGAGGGCGAGGTGGGCGGTGATACCTGACCCTGGCTCTTTTCCGAGGCCTTCAAGTTGCTCGAAAGGGACTCAGTTGGTTTTGGCGGTGCAGCCTCCTTTTTCGGGGCCGCAGTGTTACTTGTTGGCAAACTGAGAGACGGCTTGGCGGGCTCTTTGTTTTTGCATTTCTTCGCGGCTTTGTCTGCTCCCTCAACAACCAGGTTTGCCGGCGCAATTTTCTGCTGAGAGGGAGTCCTCTGCTGGGAAGGATTCGCCTGCTGGGATGGAGCCGCCCGCTGTGTTTCGATGACGAGCCCTAGCCCTTGGGGGGTGGAGGACGAGCTGTCCACTTTGGGAAGTATCGGTTCTTTGGCCATTGGCTTGGATCCTGGCGTGGCGAGGTTACCGGTTTTTTGTGCGGTGTCGACCGGCGCGAGCTGGGTCTTGAAGGCGGTTTGATTAGCCCACCTGAACGAAGGCGAACCAATGCGTGGTGATGAATCAGGAGTACTGATCGGAGACAGGTTCGGGCCCTGGTCACTCCCACTCTGCGACTCTGCATCGCTACTGGAGTCATCGGTTGAGGGGTTGGCGACCCCTTCGGCGTTGAAAGGCTCGGGGAGATGTTCCCGTATCGGAAGGCTCTTGATGTCAACGCGTACAGCACCTGGCGCCCTCCAAGTTCCATCCTCAAGCTGCAGAACAAGGTGCCCTGGTTTTCCCCACCCGGCTGGCTCCGCGGAGGTCTTTGTTGTGTTCCTCCAGGCTCCATCCTCAACTTGCAAGACAACGGGCCATGGTTTGCCCCATGCGGTTGGCTCCCCAGGGGAACTTGTTGTGTTCTTTGTGGCCGGTGGTTGCAGAGACGTGATGTCTCGCTTCTTTGGATCCTGGTCGGGTGTGCTCGCACCAAATGAAGGTCCTCGTGGCGCGCGCAAGTTGTCGATCGCGGCAAAGAACTGGCGAAACAGAGCGACCGCCATCCTCGCTTTAGATGTCCGGGTACCGTTATTGGGATTGGAAATACTTTGGGACACGGAGCCTCTTCCAGTTTTTGGCCAAAGGGAAGTACCTGTCGCCAGGAGTTGCCAAGTGAGAGGAAGTAGAAGGGTGGAGGGGTGTTGATTCTCAAGTAACCTGAGGACAGAGAGGCGGAATTCTTTGTTTGCCGTTAGGAGAAAAGTTCGGTCCTGGCTGTTTCAGAGGGAGAATTGCTGGGCAGCTGGCTTGGCTAACGTTCAAAGTCTACCAGTGCATGAGATACAGACGAGACGTGGAGTTTAAATAAGGTACCTTACTTCATTCGACTTTGGTACACCCACCCACAGAACAGCTTCTTTTGGCCTTCTGGCTCAAGCAGAGCCCAAAACTGAAAACGCATGTCTCCGCCTTCATCAACGAACAAAACTCTGTCAAGTTTCAACACAGTGCACCGAGGCCTACTGCTTCGACTCGAGCGCCCCCTTATCTTAGGCCAAGTCACGACCGTGCTGGACACGGTGGCAAATATCCATGTGTGTCTCTTCACTATTGGGCGGATCACCATCACAGGCCAATCAAGTTTCCTTTGTACCCAAGACGATTAGCCCAACTTACCACCAAACTCTCGCCCAGTCCCACCAATGCCATCCTCTCAACCACTCGTCAATCACAGCGCCGCGGCCCACAGCCAAAAGAACTGCATCGCCGTGATGGCATTGTTCGAGTCATCTGGGAAAGAGGAAAAGGTGCGCTTTAACCAAGAGAAATATAGTATTCCAGGTGTACATTTTCTACAGAGATAGCCTGCGCTCCGCCCACGCACCATCGACCCCTTTACCCTTAACATCCTCCATAGGCGAGATCGGAGGCTCAGGGGCAGCAATAGGGCCGCTCATTCGCCTCGGCCGCCAGACGGCATCATACGTGGTAGACCTCGAATTTCCGGCCGTCGAACCGTCATATTTGGAGTAGTCCTTGTTGCCCAGCTTGTTTTCATCATCACTACCATGGAACGCCCGCCCCCAGCGCCCCTTGCCACTTCTTTCGCGTGACGACTCACGTGATTGTCGGGACTGTTGGGGCCCGTCGTCGAAGTTCCGGGATCTGTGGCTGCGCAGCTCGTGCGCGGAGTGTCGGGAGGAGGGACGCGATCCAGGCCTGGAGGTTGTCCGGCGTGGACGCGCCATGCTTGGTGATTCGGGGGCGTTGTAATTATCTCGTAAGCGGGAGCCCGAGCGCTTAGGGGGGATGGGGGTTGTGGGCGTGCGACGGACTGTTCTGTGCATTGGATATGGTGAATCGCGCCGCGTCTGTTGCTGTGTAGGGCTTGCTAGATGGTTTTGGAAGGCGATAAATTCTTGTGCCCGACTAGCTTGTTCGCGGAGGCGAGTAGCACAGTTGAAATACCATGCATCCGTGTCGGCGTCCGTTTCGGTTGGGAAGGCATTTGCTGGAAGGTCAACCGGGAATGGCGTGCCGTCTTCTGGATGCTTCAGGTTCCAATTTCGGAGGGCGTACTGTATCACAGAAACGTGGGTGGGAGGGTCCAGAAGGGTCTGGATGGCCTGCCACCTTACAAACCCCTTAGCTGTCAGAGCGGGTATTGAAGGTGGAGATGAATCGTCGTCAGCAATTAGAATGTGTTGGCATGACTGTATCTGGTAAATAAACGAAATACTGCCATGCGGCATTTCTTTGAACAGGCCTGAAGTTATTCAATATCAGATTCATAGAGTTCAATAAAGGATGTGGAGCACTGACTGTCATAGTCGTGGCCGGCAGCTCTGTAGAAAGAAGCAAGTACGGTGGGTGTGAGAAATGGCTCTGTGAACCCTGAGTCGTTGTACCTATTTCGCTATTGGGTGTTAGAATTCCGTACGGTGCATGAATAAGCATGTTGAACTCACGATTTCCAAGACGATGGCTCGCAGGAGAGCTTCGAGGATTGGCGTTGGACGGGGCATGGGCTTCGTGTTTTCGAATAGATAGCCGTAGAAATTCCGTGTATTTCTCTCTTGGATCTGCTGTCGAGCAACTAAAAGTTCATTCTCCCAAGGAAGGTTGACGTCGCTTGCTTGTAGGGCCAACTTGATGTCGCGAAAGGTGTCTTGAAGTGGCATTACAAGCGCATCGCCAAATATGTCCAAAGACACCACATGACCGTAGACACGATATGCCCCGTCTGACACAGCGCCATAGTCCGCTAGTTGACTAATGACCCAACAGCCCGAATCTCCAGGAAGAAGGCCTCAAATGGTGGTAAGTTTTGGTGAAACAGGGAGTTCCGAGTTCAAGCCAGAAAGGACATGAAACTTACAAGATGTTTTGCTTGGAATGAACTGGAGCGTGTTGACAAAGCCCTTCCCCGGGGACACCAGCAAGCACGATTGTTTGGGTCTCAACGTTCCTCCTTGTGGCCCACGAGGTGTGCTGACCCATGCTTTGACACTGGAGGACGGGTGATCGGAACTGTCAGGGGGAGCCATTCGTACTCGGCGGTTTAAAAAGAGATTTGGGCGCCAGTTTTCGGGCGGTATCGATACAAGAGCCCAATCTCGGTTCTCGGGAAGTTGTAAGGAGTGGCAGTAGACCGACCCTATAGGCTGCGTTCCCCAAATGGTGAGCGGGGGAGTATCCGTGTTTCGGTGGCTTTGCTCCTCGGATCGTGGGATCTCAATGAACTCGTGCGTATCAGAATCGTCGGAGTCGTCGCTGGAGTCACTTGAATAGCTCGAGTCTGGCGGGAAGGAGACTGGAGGGCTAGGGTCTCGTGACCCGAGAATCCCGAGATGATGACTCGCCGTGATGCCGTAGATGGTCAATTTATCGCCAGTTTGAGCAGCTATTAGGCCCCCGAGAGTAGCCTCTACAGAGGTGCCATCTGTAGCTTGTATCTTCAGTGGCACACCAATCAGCGAAGCGTGGTTAGCCGAGTCACTAAAGACCGACAAGCCATCTTGAACAGAGAGCCGTAAGAGAGGCACGCCGATAACATGGACTTGGAAGTCGGATCGGAGTTCCTCCAGAACATGGGCCTGGGCGAAGAACCGCTTAACCTTTTTGGACACGACCTTCTCGCACTGGATCACAATGTACAGCGCAGCGTGGGTCTCATCTTCGCCGAGGTACTTGAGTGTCATCGAGATGTCTCCAGGGTTTGGCTTTCCTTTGGAGACAACTCTCCAGAGGGGCTCCGAGTAGAGAACTCTCAAATCCAGGAATCTCTGGCTCAGCTGATCTGGAATTGCCTTTTCGAAAACAAAGAATTGCAAGCTGGGGGCTTTGGCCATGGCGGCCTTCAAGATGGGCTCAGGCTCTGGGGGTGGTCGGGGGGCTGGACTTGGGCTGCTTGTGCGAGTAGGTGCCCCTGACAGGTCGCCGTTTGTCTCTGGTTGAAGGCCATCCTGTATCTCGGAGCCAGACTCCGTCGAAGCCGTTGTCGATAGCGTTGGGGCTTTAAATCGAAGCGATGGTTTACCGGATTCCACCGCAACTGTTTTGAGCCGTTGAGTGGAACCCCGCGAATCTTCCCTCCTTTTGATGTATCCGCGCAGAAGCAACATTGGTGAGCAAGCTTGGTTGGTAAGGTACTTGGCCCACGTAGTGATGAGAACTTGGAATTGTTTGAGTACTTGTGCTGAGTGCATAAACTGAGGAATTGCGAGCTTCGGGGGTGTGGAATTGGCCGGGAAGGCGGGAGAGAGATGCAATGTTGCGGCTGAGGCCTTCAAGTGCGGGGTCGAATTCCTGCCCCAAACTGAACACTGCAGTGACAATCCGGTCCGTGCCCTAGGCACCCGTCATTCATTTCCCGTCCAACTTCGGTCGTTCCTGCTTCCTCGGAGCCCTGCGGTCAACGACAGGTTTCTTCCAAGCTCGATCCACCACTGCACTACTTAAAGACTTTCACTGCACGGAAAATGGACGCCACTCCACTTGAGAGCACGGATCTTGCTCTCCTCCCAAAACTTGGCCAGGCTCTCTGGTCATGGGAGACTCGTGGGGGCAATGGTAGTGTGCCAGTGACCGCCGAGAGGTGCGAGCGTCTTCGCCGATACTTCCAATTCTACATCGCAGCCGTGTCGACCTATCTTGACGCGTCCCACGGTTCATCAACAAGAGCTTTGACATCACACGACGACCTCTTCCGTGCTATCTCGACGCTGCGATCAAACCCGGCCTTCACCAAGGCCGAATTTTGTCAGGCACAGTTCCCCCCGAACAACACTGCTTATAGTTCATCCGATCTGTCAAGTGCGGTTGCACTTGTTGTCAAAGTCCTGGTCATGGTCGAATCCGGTGCATTACATCATTCATCAAATCGACTTGAGAAGGGGGCCTTCCGGATTCACTGGAAGGACGACGTTGCCTTCAGCCAGTACCTACAAGATCTCTTTCCAACAGAGAACCATGCGGTCCTGAGCCACGCCGATAGTGAAGTCTTCCTCAGCATCAAGTCAGCTCTACGAGCAACGAAGTTGAAGAAGCGCCTGCGGGTCTCCTTCCGGGCAACACACGACGTTCGAAACCACATGTACTTTGATCGTCAGGCGAATGTTATCGACATTTACCATCACACTGCTTTTATCAAAGAGCAGCTCCGCGCTACTCGGGATTCAGATGACTTTTCCACGCCGGCCTTAAGCATCAAAGCGTATGTACATCAACTCCGGCAAAGCCCCTGTCTCTCCTCTTTCAGACCAGGGCTTGAAGCTTACACAAAAGATACCACAGTGGCGCCCTACCGCGCCAGCTCCTTCTGGAAGTCCTAGATTCCATCCAAGGGGTCCTCTTTCCGCTCTCAGACCCCAAGTCCAAAAGGATCCTCCAATCTCTGATCCACTCCTGCTCCTTTGATCCGGACATCGTTAACTTCGAGTATGGTTCAATCCGAAGGACTGGTGAGGAGAATGTACGGTACATCTACCTTGCCGATAGACTGTCCGATCTCCACGGCGAAATGTGCAACCCGCAGCCAAGAGGATGGCTAGAAAGGCGGATTGAACGGAAGAGCGGAGCACGGTACATGATGCTGGCAACCCTCATCGGTGTTGTCTTTGCCGTTCTGCTGGGTATGGTCTCGCTGGCTGTAAGTTCATACCAAACCTGGATTGCCTACCAAGCGTGGCAGCATCCGGTGGCGGCTTCTTCCCTTTCAGAGTAGGACGCTTTCTTGCAGAGTCGAGAACGAGATTGTCAACTTCAAAGATAATCGTCTAATCTTGATCAGTGATGTTTGATGTAAGAAAGATTCCTCAGGAAGGAGAACCTTAAGAAAGTAGGAAGTACATTCCAGTCCAGTCAGTCGTGCAATAAAAATGTACTGTGAGGTACTTGGTGCGTGTTTCGGCGGAAAGACTCTCAACTCGTGAGCGGGTGCATGATGTGGACCGACTTGATTGGCGTGGACCGATGCGGACTGGTTCCTTCCCTAATCTAGCCCGCTTGGGAGGTCACTCGCGGTTCAATCCTACTCGGGTCGGGCCCGGCCTTGGTAAGGTTCCCCTCAGGCACCCGGGATTGGAAAGGCGCACCCACAGACGCCAACAATTTCCTCGCTTCTGCCCAACGTCAGCGACAGAAACATATTCCATCCGGACTCCAAGACCTGAGACTGACATCCCCGATTTCATTCCTGCTTTCATCTTCACAAACTGTGGGGATCTACAAAGAATTGTTCAACAAAGCGCATACAATTTCTTTTTCAAAATGAGGCTAATCAATACGATAACGTTTGAGATGGTAGAATTCCCTTTGGACATGCCTCCTAGCCGTACGCCATTTTGTCACACACATGGGGATCGGAAGAGGTCACGCATCAAGAGTACCAATCCATGTGGAGATGCGGGTCACCCATTCGAGACCAACGCAAGACAGGATACACCAAGGTCTGACGTCTTTGCGAGCGAGCAGCACAAGACGGACTGCAATTTGCCTGGATTGACATCTGCCGCATCGACAAGACTTCAAGTGCCGAGCTGTCAGAAACGATCAACTCCATGTATGCATGGTATGCCGAATCCGTCCTATGTTACGCATACCTTGCCGATGTCAAACCGCTCTCTGTCATCCCGGCGAACGAGCTTGAAAGCGACGGATGGAGTGAATCTCGCCGACGTGAGTTCGCCTCCGGTGCAAACCGGATAGACTCTGGCCTGACGATTCACGACCCAAAACAGCAATGGCCAGGACATATTGGCACACCGGCACTCACCAGCCGAGGACTTTTGGTGACCTTATTTGCGCGTGAAACCTTTCGGCGACGCTTCCGCGAAACGACCATGTCAATATCCTTGCTTGGACCTTTTCGTAAGCCTCTAGCTACGATAAAAGATCATCCTCTCCCGTGAACGACTTGCTTGGCATTAGCTTGTCTATCTCTCGTCTCAACCTGGGCATCTGGCACGTGAAAGAAGGCGGAGTCTCTATATGGACTCGTGCTAGCGCTGGAGAGCCCGTCATTGCCCGCCGAACTAGCTCGCGGCAGCTTGTTCGCATTCCGCCACACGAACGGTGTTGGACCGTCAAGAGATTCCCTTGGGTTCGAGTGACGCTGTCTGGGGGGGGGGGGGGCGCACGCCTATCGTCAGCGCGTATGTCAGGGGGGAATTCCGCCAAGTAATGACGATACCTGTTCTGTGGCTTTCGGCACCTGCAGGAAACCTTGTCTTTTGTCTCAAAGAAATATGTGGTTGGTTATCCTTACCAAGAAGCGAGATGTGAGCCTTCGGGGCTGAACGGCTGCAACAAGTGGCGCCGGGTCGAAGACCCATTGAGGTCATTTGCCGAGAGCCTCGTCAAATAAGGGGATAGAAAATGAAGGCTCTCCTCCCGGGTGCGCGCGACCTTTCAAAACTCTCTCGAACCGGTGCAAAAGAGAACTGCAGAAGCCACAGAGATGTCTCAATTCGCAGGCTGTGAGGGAGCAGCTTGCAGCCCCTTTACAATCCAATGCCGAGCGAATCTTCTAAAACTTGACCCGATTCCGGGATTGGTCGACGGAAGCGGAAACCCAATCAACAAGGCCAGCAATGCAACTTGGGGAGTCAGTTATCCCGTGTGCCAGCAGTACTGCGGCTTTTCCGACATTCCTATGGTGAGCCAGCCCGAAATCCCTGACTGAGGTTCGCTCTCTAACCAACTTAGACGTCGGCGGCGAATTTTCTCGTCTTTTCATCAGCAATGACGAGTTTCTTTCTGCCTTGGCTCACACTCACTGCCCAACTCCCGTTCGAGAATGCAGACCACAGCTCCACCTTTATCGGGCTTTGTCTTGCTATTGGTAGCCCGGTGCTGATCACGTATTCGTTGGCTCTGACTCTTTTCAACCGCAAATGGGCCATCGACAGGGCGAAGAGCATCATCAAACGGTCCGAGCGACCCCGAGGAGACACGGCGGAGGCCCAGCAATTAGAGGCACTGCATATCGGGTTCCAGAAGAGGGTCGAATCGTTTTGCTGTCTGGCTGTCGAGGCACAGCAAGTCCCTTTGCGTGCGTCGGTGGTCGGACACTGGCTCAGCAGCTTGGTTGTCTCGCCACATAATACGAGGTACTGGGTCGCTGTGAGAGAGAAGATTGAGCACTCTCAGCGGAAACCGACTTTCTCGCTGCACGCGCAGATTAGCCTGGCGACGATTGTATGGCTGTTTACCCTCGTCGCTGGCATCTCAGCGGCCACCGGAGGCATCAACAACGCCCTGCAAATTGCATACTCAACTCTATGGGTATGGCTGATTCCCATATGTTGGGGCTGGATCTGGGTCGGAACTCAAAGTGATAGAGGAAGCGAAACGATCCATCACGCCCTCGGCAGCCCAGGCGCGCACCGCGCTGCATCTCCTGCTACTTTCCTTCAGCAAGAGGCCCCAAAATCCAATGTCTTCATCACGACAGAGACTGGCAACCAGGACGGAATCATCGTTGATACGGAAAGCGGACTCACAAGAGAACCGGAAGAGGCGTTGACGCAACAATACATGATGAATCCCGCCGCCCCAGGACCGATCGTTCTGCCCACGACTATCATGATGGAGTCGCGGGGCGATGAGGGCGCGGAGGGTCCGATTTATACATACGCCCGCGTATTCACCTGGTGGGCGTTCGCCGATAGAATCTTTGCTGCCTTCGAGGCCACCCTCGAGAGGATGGACAGCGGCGTCGCATGTGCCTCGATGCAGCTCTTCCCTCAGCCGGTACAGCAACAGGGAGGCAACGCAGCACCTGAAGCAGCACCCGAAGTTGATGCTCAGCCACAAGTCAACGCTGCCCATGGTCAAGTCGCCGACCCTCTTGTTCCAGTTGCCGACCCTCTAGCTCCAATCGCCAATGCCCAGCCACCCGCAGCCAATCCTCCACCTCCGTCAGCGCCTTCACTCAAAATCCTGGAGGGTAACTCCTGGCAAACATCCCGATATTGCAGACTACCACACAGACGCTTGCCACCGCAAAATCCCCAACAGGCGCAAGAGGCTGCTCCAGTACCTGCTCCAGCCCAGGGAGGAGACCAGGGCGAACCGCCCCATGAGTTAGCCCAAAGAGGACAACCCAATCCGGAACGCCCAGAAGACGAGACACCAGCGCCAGTGCACGCATACATCGGATTGCGCTCCGTCCACAGCACTGTATACCTTCGAATGTTCCACGCAGCGGGCGTTGCTCTACTCGCCCAGTGGGGCACCACCGGCGCGGCCATCATCATCGCCTACTACACCCCTATGACAGGTTTCGGGTGCCGGTCAGGTAGCTACCTCGTCTACGGCGCCACTGCCACGGTCGTCTTTGTTCTCCTGGTGTTGTCCATGGTCCTCTCCCACCTGGCGATGAAAGGCTATCAAGACGTACATGTCAACAACAATGTCAACAACTTTGAGACAGGTTGGCGGGACAGGACATGGGGCCATTGGTTCCTCTGCGTGTTTGCGAACCTGACGCGGCTTCTCGGGAAGGTGCTGGCGGTTGCTAATTCGGTGGTGCTTGTTCTGATCGCCTTGTTTGAGTTCCTGGGCATGTTTGACAACTGCTGGTGCAAGTCCTGCTTCCCCAACTACGAGGATGGCGGGTATGCCGTAATTGTCCGCTCTGACGAGGACTTTAGGAAGGTAGCGCAGGGTGCGTGGGTTGGTGGTATTTGTATGGCTACTGCGGTCTGTATAATTCTTGCTATCATCTTCAAATTCTCGGCGAGGGCGAAGATAGCGAGGAATGGAGATTGATGGGTACTAGTTAGAACTAGAACGCGAGAGACGGCGAAGAGGCTCCCGTAGAGGCGTTCAGAGCGTATTGTAGCTAAGACTCCGTACCGAGCTCGTGTGACAGAACTCTAAGATAATTCATCATCTAGACCGGCGATATAAGTTGGATTCCTGGAAGCTTATCAGCGCTAGTGAAGAACAGCTTGAAAACAAGAACAGCGCCAACTTACACACACATTTAAGCCAAAACAATGACAGTACTAGCTAGCTTATCACCAGTTCAGTTTACCACTCGCAGCCAGATCCCGAACCGCCAGCTCCTCAGGAGCAGTCTCGGGAACAGTCATCTCCTTGGTCCAGTCGTACACCCCACCGCGCTCATAGAACGCATCTTCATCCCACCGCACCTACGACAGGGCCTTTTCAACCCCAACATCTAAGATCGACTCCGACTCAACCAACTTTCCGCTCCCCTTATCCATGAAACGCATGTCCTTTTCAAAATTGAGGTTGTTGACGACGGTGTCGAGCTTGAACTTGATGTTGAACTTGCGACACCAGTCGCAAGTTTCGCATATCGCTGGCCTGCCGCGCACGGAGGGGCGCAGGAAGGCTGTGTTGCTAGATGGGTTTCCGAGGAGTTTGGAGCAAGAGGGGAGGGCGAGGTGGGTGCTTGTGTCTCGGGAGGGGAGAGGGGAGTCTCCAGATTTGGTGGTTTATTTTGGGTGTCCTAAGGGGGTGTTGAAGGAGAGATATGTTAAGAGGGGAAGGGGAGTGGATGATGGGGAGTTGTTTGAGAAGAGGTTTGAGCAGCATGAGAGGGAGTGTTTGGATGTGGTGGCGTTGTACAGGGAGAAGGGGGTGTTGGTTGAGGTGAGTTATTGGTGATTGGCGTGGTTGGTGGGAATGTAGAGAGATGGGGAGCGTCGACGCTAACACCAGCGCCGTATCGTACAGATTGACAGCAGCGGAGATATTGAGGAGTCATACAAGGAGTTTGCGGGGGTCATAGAGTCTTTCTTGGGGAAATGACTCGGACATAAGGAACTGTTGCACGATTGAGATGGTTCCACCGCCTTGGTCGGATGACAAGTACCTCAATTACCTGTGTTGCATATCATCGGGGACCGTCATGCCTATTGTAAACACCGAACTCCTACAGGTATCCGGGACTATTAACACTTGATATCAAACCACGTGCCTCGTGTCAGTACACCTTTCCTCATAGATCCTCCGAGCCCTCCTTCTTGACTACGTCCTTGTCCTCGCCCCGGATCAGCCCAAAAGCTCGCATCTGAGCCTCGCTCATCTGACCCCGGACAGCACTTGGAGTCGCCCATTCCGTGTCACCAGCAGCCCGCCGTCCGGGAGGCTGCTTCTTGGACTTTTTCTGCGGGCGGTACTGCGGCTCATGTTGATCGTCATCTCCACCATCGGAGCCCAAATGGTGTCCCCCGAAGATACTCTGACCCTCCAAGTACTCATCCTCCAAATCTTCCTCTTCGAACTTGACTGATCTGTGGGACTGGCTCTGACTCTGACTCTGACTGTGGCTCTGGCTATGACCCTGCGTCTGCGCCTCAGCAGCACGTCTCGCAGCAGCCTCGCGCGCCTCGCGCGCCTGACGCTCCCGATCTTGTCGAAACTTTCGCTCCACCTTGTCGGCCTCAATACGGCGCTTGACCTTCTCGGCCAACGCCTCATTAGCCTTCTTCTCCTTAGCAACCAAAAGCGCGAACTTTTGCGCCTCGTTGAGGTCATCCTTCTTCTCGACCGGTTTCTGCTGGGTGCGATCTTTGGGCGCGAGCGTCTCCTTGCCGCCGGGCTGTGTCTCCTCAGGGTCAAGCTCGCGATGGACTGCCAGCTCCTCGGCCAGGAACTTGGCGAAGTCGTCGATGCGGCGGCCGTCCCACGTGGTGGTCTGGACTTTGTATCCGCCGTGGATGAATGAATGCGGCGTGTTCACCATAATGGATGTGTTCACCCTCGGCGGATCGTTGGGTGCCTTGGATGCGATTCCGTAGCTGGCGATGTCGCGCGTCACCTCCCGCGAATCGGCATGCATCCCGACGAATCCCGCAAGTCGCGGATGCGCAGCGGCGTCAGTCCATTCCGGGGCATGGAAAGTGTCGCGCAAAAAGTTGGTGACTCCATCTGGCTCGCTGCGCATGGCCGCGGTGATCTCTGGGAATGACGCCATTGCCTCATGTGCCGCGATGGCTGTGTCGCCTTGGCCACCAAGAATGACATGGTCGAGACCCCCTGCGCGCTCGGCTTCCTGGAGGAGGATCTGTGTGATGTAGGGCGAGCGGGCCTGGGCGGCGGAAAGACCGACGGCTGCCTTGTCTTCGGCGGTGAGGTTTTTGTAGGGGTGCACGCCGCCGGTCTTGGCAAACGGGAAGACCCAGCGGATGCTGGGGAATTGCTCGCGCAGCGTCTTGTGGTTCTTGGTGCGCTTCGAGCAAAGCACCTTGTCGGGGAGGTCTGCGTCGGATGTGCTCTCGGGGAAGCGGTGCAGGAAGACGACGGTGTGGGTGTGGTCTGCTGTGGGCTCGACCGTGAACGGTTTGCTGAGCTTCTGCCGGAGCGCCATGGTGAAATCGATGGGGGGAACTGCGCGATAATGATGAAGAGGGGAAGTCGCTGCGAACTGCACTAATTTGAAGGTGGATGTAGAGTTTGGGATGAAAGTTAGACGTGGATTGCGATGGGGCCTTCGAGATTTAATTCAATGGAAAGTCGTGGTGCAGGATGTGGTGAGGCCTACAGACGTTGTTTGGGTTTCGCCCCTCAGTAGAAAGTTACAGCGGATTCGCGAGAAAGTGGGGTCCGATGCTCAACGTGCGCGCTGCCAAGTTTGCAGCCTAATCTATCAATGGCTGGCCTTTCGACGCTAACCTATCCGTAACTTTGCGGCAGGTGCAAGTCTTGAGACCCGCATCTCGCCCCACCTCGGCACCTCGGGACCCAATTTCAACCTTCCGGCCGAAGTTACCTCCGGCGTCCATGACCTTCGGCGTTGCGAGGTGCGATATCTCGTCAAGCCAGCTGATATTATTCCCCTTGATCGAGATACAACCTTAGGCACCCATCTCAGTCCTTCAACAAAGTACAAACCCCAAACTCCCCAATCATCCTCCCCACCATGACCATGCCCCCAATAACAGGCGCACCCAAGAGAACAATTATCATCAACCCACTTAAACAAATAACAAAAAAGTCCACAAAATCAAAACCCCCCTTCTTCGCCTTCTCTTCTCCTGTTTCCTGCCGCGAATGAACCTCCAGCAACCTGTCCTCTGCCCCCCTTTTGCTCCCCTCCTCCTCCTCCTCCTCCACATACCCGCTAACCTCCTTCTTCTCATAAACCAGCGACGCCTCCAGCAAAACCCCATAGAAAATCCCCAGAATCAGCCAAGACATGGTAAACCCCCTCTGCATCTGGGTGCTATTCCCGCTCTGAAACCCTGACAGCCCCCCGACAATTGCGAGCGGGATCAAGCTGAGGAGGAGACTCAAGAGTGTGATTGGTTTGAAGAACTGGTTCCCCTGCTTCTGCAGTCCCGGCTTGGGGAGGAACTTTCTGTCCACCCAGGCTCCGAAGCCGGATTGTTTCGTGCTGCTTTCAAGGGATGGGGATGGGGAGGTGACGACGTCTAAAGCGCCGTTGAAATAGGCCTTTCCTTCGGCTTCGAGCTGCGTTAGGAACGGTGTGCGCAGGACAAAAATCGCGGGGTATTCCTTTGTGAGCATGTTGGCGACGGTGTTGATGATGGACATGACGGCGTAGGGCGCCACGGTCAGGCCGAAGGCAGCATAGCCGTATTGTTGGATTTGGTCGCCGCGGGAGCGGTAGACGGTGATGACAGCCCAGAGGGATTGGATCAAGCTGATGCAGAGCTTGAGGAGGTTGTGGCTGGATGAGAGGAGGGCGGGGGGTTGTGTGAGGCTTGAAAGGTTGGTGGTTTGGGTTCGTTGGCCGGCGCTGAGTTGGAGGGTTGGGATGTTTGTTGGGGGGACGACGGCGAGGTAGTATGATTTGTGGAGCCAGTATTCGCCGTGGATTTGCTCGCTTTCAACTTCAGCATAGCCTCCTGATGGGTTCCACCATTCGCCAGGGGATTGGGGTATCCTGGTGAGGTCAGTTGGTATGGAGGGACTTCCGGTTTACTGAGGTATCTGAATGCAGAAGAAGAGGTATATGTAGATGCATGATGAAACCTGCCATCGGCTCTTACTTCGGGATTGGCTGATGCTTCACAAGTTTCCTCAAAGGAGCTACCCTGTCTTCCATCTCGAGTGACTGAAAGGTCTCCGTCTTGAGAAGGCTCGACGTTGAGTTTGCCCAATCATTATCCACGAGGCTGTTACCGTCTCTCTCGATATCACTCTCACGCTCTTTCTTGTCCTTGGCCAGTGACTTTGGCGGTCTCTTCAACACAATGCAGAGAGCACCTGCTCTGGCGGCACACATCAGGGGATTCTTCCGCTCTATTGCCGGCCGTCGGATAATCACAGTGACAGAGCGGACAATGGCGCTGCCCGGAAGAAGCAGGGCCATGAGGATGGAAAAGAATGAGTAAGACATGCTCTGCCCTGGGACAGGGACAATGGTTGCAGCGTGGGCGACGTAGTTGCCGAAGAAGAAGGCGAGGTAATCGTGCCATTGTGCTGGGGTACAAAGGAGTCCTGGATCGCCGTGGTTTGTGGTGCCCTCTGGTACCGTGATGGTGATGTTCATCGTGAGTGATGCACTTAGCAGCTGAATGTTGGCTTTTCGGGAATGCCGGGATGAAGTTGAAGAAAGGGAAGTTCCCCTTTTTTTTGAGAATCAAAGCGCTGCGGCTGAAACTGAAACCATTGAATGCAGAGACTCGGGTGGGTGGCGGCGGGATCTGGCGAATCACAAGAGACGGTGGCGTTGAAAAAGCAACTATTTCAGGGCCAAGACCATCAGCAAATTTGGCAGGCGGATGATTGATTCATGGCAAATTCCGCAACTCACAGATGAGTAAGATGATATTGAGGTGCACACAGAAGAGGCAAATACGAAGGCTCAGGCCAAAAGAAAATGTCTTCTTAGCCAGTGCGAAAGATGCTTTCTCACTGTTACGAACACCCTGGTTTTACCTATCGCAGGCTATTTCCCATTCCGAAAGGGCCTACCTGAATTCTTAAAAGGCCTTTTCGCATTTAAGTAAGGCTTTCTTGCATGTTAAATCGGCCTGTAATGCGATAAGCCTAGACTTCACTGTTCCGGAGCAGGACCGTGTGAAGATTCCAAGAAGGCATTTTCGCTGACTAAGGGGACCTTTTCTTTTGGCCCGAGCCTTCGTACATCCTTGATGCTCATCATAGCTCCTCAAATGGCAAAGGAAACATGCGTCCAAAGATCAACGGCCTTTCCAGTCTGTCAATGACATAGCACCGACATGGAATCCGATTACTTCCCCATCGCAAAGTAGTAGTCCCTAAACTCCGCCAGGCCTGCCCGTTATACTGCCCGACCGTCTCACCCGTATGCTGCTCCATTAATAGACCCAACCGCTCTCTGAGGTCTTGGGAGATGAGGTTGTACTTTAGCCGTCTGTCGATATACGCTTCAACCATTTGGTCGCCTGACGCAGCGGGGACCCAGCCGGCCACTACAGTGTTGTGAAGATCGGCGCCGTCTTGGGTGATTGATGTCGTGCGCTTGACGCGTTCTCGACGAGGCTTGGAGACTGGGCTCTCTGTGGGCTCGACATTTGCATGCAGCTCACTTCCCGGTTCGGCAGCAGATTTTGATGAAGAGGCCAATCCTGAAGTCGATGCCGGCGCTAACGCGGAGGTCGATGCTGGCTCTGATATGGATGTAGGCGTTATTGGTTCTTGTGGTATGGCTTTGGGAGGCTCATCGGGTGAGACAGGCTGTGATTTTTCTTGACTGGCGTCATCTTCGGTTTCGGTTTGTCTCGCTTCCAAAGGCCCAGGTAAAGACCGGAGAGTTCGAGGAGGCGTCGGAGGTGTGCCAGGAGAGTTGACATTCTGGCGCTGACGTCTCGGCGGTGGCGATCTTGAACTGTCGTTTGTAGAACGCTGACTGCGGCGTTTTCTCTTCAGTTTCGTGAAAGTGAAAGTTTCTGGCGGAGCTGTTGGAACCCTCTCCGTCTCCACCATGTTCTGGGCAAGATGGCAAAGAGTGACCTGGGAGTCGATTGTTCGAGTGTCGGATGCCCTTGTACTGCGTCGAGTCACAGGCGGGATGTATTGCGTCTCCTCCCGTAGTTGTCGGATAGTTTCCACTTGCTCCTTGATTTGGCGCTTCAGCCCCTCGCTGCAGTCAGTTTAGCGGCGGAGCGTTTTAGACTGGGCATCATGTCACGTCACTTACATTTCTGTCTCCAATTGGGCTGTTCGAGACTCCCGCAATTGAGCCAACATCCCTTCCAACATGATGACATCAATCATGAGACTGATAGTCGTCTTCAAGTTTGTCATTGGGGCGAACAGCGCCTCCATGTCGGGCTTCATCCGAGTCCACCTGAAGCTCATAACGAAATCAAAACGGCTCTTGATCTTCGGTATCTCATCCCTCAGGTCGTTCACTTGTGCCTCCAGGAAGCACGCCTCTTCTGCCACAGAGTCGAGAGGGGTCATCTTGAACATGTGCCGCAAAACAGGAGAGCCCTGGTTCTTTTGATGTAGAGTGTCTAGTGTCTCCATGGCATGCTTCACAACATATGCAAAGTTTCGAAACATGATGGCAAAGTGCTGCATGTGATTTCCGACAGAGGACGAGTTTTTTGCTGCCCGATAGAGCAGTCGGACCAGTCGTATCACCGTTTTGGTGGTCTTGGCAATAGAAATCGCCGCTGCTGTGAATCCAACAACCTCCATGGCTTGCCGAAAAAGAAAAAGGTCCACTGTCAAGACAAAAAAGGGGCGGTCTTGGTCATCGAGGAGAAAAGAACACTTTTAATGGATTTGTGCGGGGTGTTGCATCACTTATCAGCAACCCGCGCGATCGCTCGTTCCACCTACTTCCATTGCAGTTTATGCGGCATGCGGCATCTCCCATAAGTCACCTAGCAAGAACATTGAGACAAGGCTTTTTGCAGGGCATCCTCCGAGAAGAGAACTGCATCGCATCTGGCGGCTGTGGAACTCGAGAATGAGAGCGGGCACCAATCTTGGGAAGCTGCGCTGCAACACGTCCCCAATCACCATATCCTTCACTACTCCATCATCAATCCATCCATTCATGGCTTTCAATGCTTACCAAAGTGAGGAAGCGGGAGCAATCATGTTCTTCAGTACCCACATTTCTTAGCAGTGAGGGATTGCTGGGAACTTGACTGAGGTCAAACACTGCTGAAAAGTCTCTGACCTACCCCATCCTCGCCTGCACAGCTCACCCCAGCCTGACCTGGCCGACACTGTCGCGACAATCTTGGCATCGGCCATCGGAAGTCAATTTACCCACACGCCCAATAACAGAATGGAGGGTTACGTAATCGCAGTGGTACCTCATGTGACAATTCCTCAAACCATCACTGCATAATAATGCAGGTTGGAAACTCTCCAAGATCGGACGACTGACGTCATCGCTACAACTCCGATGCCCAGGTTTCGGACAAGATCCCCGCGACAAAAAAACTGGCACAACAAGTTCTTTCGCCCCTTTCGGTCATTCCTTCCTAACCTTCCCACAATTCCCAAGATCATGTCGCAAAACGCGACACAATTGCCAACCCAAACCCCAAAATGAACTTCAACCTCCCCAACCTCATCCAAACGGCACTCCCGGAGGAATCGCGCAACAAAAACATCGCCATCCTTAACGACAACTGGACCGGCACCATGAACCACAACGACCCGGGCTTCCTGTCCGACGACTTCCCGCGCAACCCGCCCAAACTGTACATCACGGCCGAGAGCGACGACTTCGACCCGCAAATCTTGCTCGACTGGCGCAACGAAGGCTTCGCCGTCGAGTACCTCCCCATGGGCCTCGGCGGCGCCAAATACCGCTCCACCCTGCGCACCCTGCACCGCAAGCGCAAACTCGACCCCTGCGAGACCTTCGGCATCATCGCCTTCGGCGACGCCGCCTCCCTCTGCCTCGAGCACTTCCACGTCCTCGACAACAACCCCGAGCTGAAACTCTCCTGCCTGGTCGCCTACTACCCCACGCGCATCCCCGACCCGGATACCAAATTCCCTTCGGCCATCCGCGTGCTCGCTCACCTCCCCGTCGGCGAGATCCGCGTCATCAAGCAGTCCCAGATGGTCGGCATCCAGGGCAAGAAGCGCCTCATCAAGCGCACCATCGACCGCGGCGTCGGCGTCGGCGGGTCGCTGCCGGGCGGGTACGCGCGCTACGCGTACGAAGCCGAGCCGGGATTCGCCGAGCGCGATCTGGACGAGTTTGACCGCATCGCGGCCGACCTAGCGTGGAGCCGAAGTCTGGCGATTGCGCGGCGGGCGTTCCGCGTCGATGCGCCGGGCAGGGTGGAGGGCATTGCCGAGGCGAATTCGGAGGGGCGGTTCTACGCGCGCAATCTGCAGCAGACGATGGAGACGTACACGGAGCAGCTTTCGGCGCATGTGACGCATGTGCCGACGCTGAGTGGCGGGGTGGGGCTGGATGACCTGGCCGAGTTTTATGAGCGGTATTTCCTGCAGAGCAACCCCCCGTCGATGGACATTACGCTGCTGTCGCGGACGGTCGGCGTGGATCGGGTGGTCGATGAAATGTATGTGTACTTTAAGCATACACAGGAGATGCCGTGGATTCTACCGGGGGTGCCACCGACGGGGAAGAGGGTGGAGATCACGCTGGTGAGTATTGTTACGGTGAGAGGGGGGAGGCTGTACCATGAGCATGTGTATTGGGATCAGGCGAGTGTGTTGGTGCAGGTGGGGTTGTTGAATCCGAATGTCATTCCGAAGAAGGGGAAGGAGCAGGGGGTGGTGTATTTGCCGGTCATTGGAAAGAAGGCTGCTCGTCGGATGTACTATGGTGGGAGTGATGATGAGGATGGCGAGGCGGACAATGAGCTGATTTACGCCTGGGAGGGTGATTCTGATGATGAAGAATCAGGAGAGGAGGAGGTGGATGAAGAGGAAGGCAAGGACTACGACGAGGGCGAGAGTTACGACGAGGAGGAGGAAGAGGATGATATTGAGGAGATCAAGAGGGCAGATTTGGCCGTGGAGAGGAAATTGCCCGTACGGTCAAAGCCAGCGCCGAAGCAGAGTCAGACCAACGGTGGCTACAAGCCTACGAAGTCGCAGCCCTTACAGGAAAGAGGGAGGACGACATCAAGGGAGGACTTTGACAAGTCCCCGAAGAAGGCACTGGAGAAGAAGCAGGTTGAGGAACAGGCGGGGAAGCTAGTGGGAAAAATCGAACAGGAGGAAAAACAAGAGGAGAAACAGGATGAGGTGCATCTAGTGGAAGAGGTGGAGGATGTGGATGAGAATCAGCAGGAGGCGGAGGAAAACGTCAAGAATGTAAACGGGGGCGCTCAGACTCTGGGATTGGGAGAGAAGCAGCAGGAGCAAGCAGAAGATCATGACGATGGGGAGGACGAGGGGGAGAAGGCTGCTGCTGGCGGAGAGCAGAACGGATTGGCGGAGCAGCCGAAAAAGAAGAAAAAGAAGAAGAACAAGAAGAAGAAGAACGGCGGTGTGGCAGCGGAGAATGCTGGGCAGGTGTGAGATAGGACAGGGTACGGAGTTTAGGGTTGGAAGTTCAGAGATTCTTTTGAAGAGCCTCAGATGAAATGAAGATCGGTGTGAACTGTGAGATCATATGTGGGGTGTATTTACCCCCCATCAAATCCCATAATGCGCATAAGGAACCCACTCCACCAAATCTGCTCCCGTCCTCGCCAAGGCCATGACCGCCTCATCCAACGCAGCGGCCACCCTCTCCCCACTCAGATCCAGCACGCGGCAATCGGTACTACCAGACCTCAACAGCCCCCGATAAAACTCGGTCGCCACAGCAACCGAGCAGCTATCCCACACCGACCAAAAGGTCGCCACGACGTGCGCAAACCCTACAATCTGAAACGCGCTCGCCACATGGATGCACTCTTCGCCCAAAGGAAAAAGAGCCCCCGCCTGCGAGGATGTTGCGGACCGAGTTGACTTCTTGTTGGGAGTGGAGGAGATCGACTTCGCCGGGGGTTTGGCTCATGGAAACGAGCAGGGCTTTCAACGGTTTCGGTTTCGTTTCAAACGCGGCGGCGTGAGTGTGGTACTCCTTCATGGCTTGCTGGGAGTACAGCAGAGCGCGTCCCGTGGAGATGTATGAAGACAGAGCAATATGGGGGACTCACTCAACGAGGACGCCTGAGGTTTCGTCGTACCGTCCCGCCGCGTGGAGAGGGACTCCGCTGAGAAGGCCGGCTGTAATCCACCAGACGCGTCGCCTCGGCCCTTGTTGATGTGCGCTCCAGCCGAGTGCGTTGAAGACAGGAAGGGAAAGGACGTCATAAAGCCAACCCAAGAGGCTCTTCAGGGACCGCGAGGCTGCGGCCTTGTCTTGTTGCACCTTCGACATGGCTTGGGTGAACTTTTGCCACTTGACCGTCCAGACGGCTAGTTGCAGGTTGGGGAGTTCGACTGTCTGGAGCTGGCCCTGAAGGCCTCCTCGAGCATGTTTATCGTGGAACGTTGAAGCTCGGGGAGTTCATCATGTCCCGGTTGGACGATAGGAGCGAGGTGGGCTTGGGCATCGGCTGCTAAGAAGCGGTACTCGTAGTAGTCCGGGTTGGTCGGCGTGACGATTTCGGCTGCTTGTAGGTACGACTGGATAGCTCTGCGAAGAGCTTCTGTCTTTAAGTTCTGATACTCCCAAACGTCTCGACTGGCAGCACCGAGTTGGACTAGGTATATTGCACGATCAGGATTAGCTGGCTTGGATCCTGCAATGTGCTCAACTGCTTTGCGGGCCAAGGCGACGGCGTCCTCGAGATCCCGGTTAGCCCGTTTCACCACCCTAAAATCGACGACCACCCATGCTCATAGTCAGGCGACTCTTCGTCGCATTTGATCAGTCCAGATCAGCCCTGGCTCAGCTTCGGCTAATATCAGCCCATTGAGCAGCACAGCCTTTCAGAGAAGGTGCAGTTTTAGCTGAAGGGCCCAGAATTGGGACATTCGCACCCACAATAGCCACCACTCAGAACTTTATGGATAGTTTGTCTAGCCTTCTGCTTGGGAATACTTATTGTCAGAAACGTTGCACACTGGAATCTGTGGAATAAAAGGGGTTGCAACTGCTTGATTGAATTGCTTGTGCGGCTATGGGTGCCATCTGCAAACTACCACCAGTTGTTAAGGTGAGATCTCCGATGGTGGCGTACAACACGCCGGCAACGGCGTCGATGAAAAATACCGGGTGACAGGAAGCCACATGTCAAATCTGAACCTAGAAAGAAAAAGTTTCCTTGTCGACTGACCAGCCACGAGGCATCCAACGAGGGACGCACCTTCCCCCCCGATATCAGGCTCTCCGCCCACCTATTGGTTTGAGTTTGTTCATCCTAACAACCTCTAATCTCCCACAAAGATTATCAGGGCTATTGATTGAGGAAGTCTGACTGCTGGGGTAGGTATATGACTCACAAGAGTTTAGATTAAACTTTTACGTCTTTTCGGACGGTCTAACGCATTAGGTGAGCCAGAAACGAGAACCTCTACGGCTAAGACGCTGGTCTACAAACATTTAGCTTTCCTTCCTCGAGCGCAAAATTTCTTTTCCTCTTACAACCACAAAAAAAGGCGCCAGCCAATTAGTTTTCGCTGGCCACTCATTCGCTTTCCCACCACAGCAACATCGTCGCCAGCAACGACAACAAAACAAACGACATCACCACGTAAACAACTTCGCGCAAGAAAATGTCACATCGCCGCACCATGTCTGACAGCGGGAGCAGCACTATCATTGCCCCTTTGGACGCGACCAACCTCCAGGCTCAGGGCTTGCTGCGACAGAGCAGCTCCTTTGGGTCTCGCCGGCTTCACAAACGGCGCCTCAACCGGTCCAGCGACGAGGAGCACTACCACATACCCCTCCAGATTTCTCAAAGCTCTTCGGCCATGCAAGATGCATTTGTCACAATCCCCGAGGCTCTCATCTCCCGGGAAACCCTTACTCATATTGGACTCTCAGCGTCCAAGGGAGATGAGATTTGGGGTCAGTGGACAGACTGGCCGGCTGACGGACCCAGAAGAGAGATCGACGCTGATGATGGGGGCCTTCAAGTCTCTTTCCCCGACTTCATCATTGGACGCGTGACGAGAGGCAACAAGCCCGACACTACTGGAGAGAGCGACACTGAGTGGCGTGAATGCCTCGACACCTGTGGCATTGCATCCGACACCCAAGCTGCTATCATGGATCCCAATTTCAAGTTCCTTCGCCTCTCCCGCTCTTGCCTGGACTGGGTGCGGGATACGATTGAGATGCGTTATGCCGGGCTCCAGGACATTCAGAGAGCTTCCCGCCAGCGTGAGATGAAACTTCAGCGTGAGGCGTCACGTCCTGGATCGTCCACTGGTGGTAGTGTGGATGCAGGTCGCGAGGACGGCGGACGGCGGTCCATCTCTGGCCTCCAGCAACAAAGCATGGCCGGCATGTCTGTTGATCTTTGGGGATCAGCCCGTGCTGCTGCTGCTCGCAACGCGCCCGGATATACGGTACTCTACAAGGGGATCGACCAAGGTCGCATCAGCAGCTTGTTTGGCGAAGATGGCACCTTGTCCGACATTGATACACTCTTGTCTTCGCCTCCATCTGACTTCAGCAGCCGCTCACCACTTTTCTACTTCACTCCGGATGTCAAGGTCGCTGAGTACTATGCCGCCTATGCAAAGCGACGCACGAACTGCGAGTCCGTAGTGATGGTTGTCCTCAGCATCCCGAACGCCGCCATCGAGAGTCTGACTGAGCCCGAAATTCAGCGTCTTCACTGGCCCAGCAGTACCTGGAAGCAGATGATCTGGCACTGCTGCAACCGCAAGAAGCTGCCCCCACACTTGCGTGTGTTCAAGGATACCATTCTCATCATTGGCTCAATTTCTCGAAAGCCCAACCATGTGTACGGCGGGCTCGCCGCTTGGGAGGATATCACCGAGGACTTCTTGCTCAAGATTGGAGCTGATGGCCAGCCGGCAAGCGGTGGTAGAATTGCCACTCAGTTCGTGATTAGTGGCCAAGAGGAAGGCTCGGAGTGGCTTACTGAGAACGGAGACAAGGACATCAAAGTTTTCCCTTATCCTCAGGCTGAGCTGGAACATCTCGTTTCTGGGAACCGTCCTTGAGTCCTCGATATCATTACTCTCGCATTGGAGTGCGTGGGGCTTCACAATGTCCAGACCTCTGACAAAGGGCCGGTTTACAGGTGACGGTCGAGCGCCAGCTCTGCTCTTCGTCGAGTGCTTCATAGCGGCGGTACCCGCGCTGTCGGCGTCACCGTCAAAGTGCTCCAGGTGCAATATACCCTACTTGAGGCCGTGCGCTGCGTGTACGACCCTGTCTGCCGCCTTGCGCGGAGCCTGCTCCGCTTTGCAGCTGTGTACCTACTTAGGTGCAGGTTGTAACACATTAGTATATGCCACATCAACTAATACATGCCGTCCAATGTCTGCTGTTTCTACGTTCATTCCGGCAGTCGTGGATATAAGATACAGCTATACCAAAAGCTAAGTAACGCCAACCGCATACCATGGTTGGCTGAATGGCAAAGGCCGGAGCAGAGGAAACCGATAACCTTAATTTTTAGACAGGGAGGGTTCAGTGTGAACAAAGAGTCCAGGTTCGTGCGTATGTGCCCATGTGACACGGGGAACCACCAGTGGGGTGGTTTGGCGTGGAACAGAAATGTGGCCCTGTGGGCGCTGAACAAATCTATTCTGAGCACAATAATTGACTATGGCCTCGAAAGTCCTTGCCCTTCGAGATGCATAATGCCATCCCATTTTTGGTCCCAGGATACTACGTAGCTGTCTGCTGGAAATCAAATATTGCGCCTTCATTATTCCATGCGTCGTGAAACATTTTGTAGCCCCCCCTCTTACCCGGTCATTTTAATCCCACTAAGATCCATGGATGGCAGGAATACTTAAATACCCCCTTCTGGCTTGATGGGCCCAGTTTCAGGCCCAGTCCGTTTTAGATGTAGTAATGACGCAGGCCGAATTGTCAAACACTGCTGCCAGATTTGATATTACTGGGGGGAAAGTTCTGGATCTCCATTTGAAACACTCTATAGTATAAAACTAAGGCAGTTGTCAACTAAAACGAACGTAGGCTAATATTTGACGTGTCCACAGGGACTAACGTAAACATTAGGGCTAAGCTACACCTGCTGAGAGCGGTTAGTATCTTAAAATGCTTATATCCCATTAAGCTACAAGGTAGATGCAGACTTATTGAAAGGTTTGATAACTTTACTGATCATATTTCCAAGATGGGAAATTTAAATGCTTTTATTTTTCTACATATTACCTCTTAGGGTATGTAGTGGTATACTATAGGATATTTTATTAGTGCTGTCTTAAATTTTGAGCTAAGTTACTATATACTATCATAAACTACAAGCTAGAATATCATATACCATCCGAAATTCCGAGTTAGGGTATTTTATACCATCCCAGGGCATATACTAGTATATCCTGGGCTAAAATTCAGGACCATAGTCTAATATTCGGGCCATTTAGGCACTGTTGCCTCTTAGCAGTTTCCAACCGCGGTCTTAAATTTAAGCCTTAACTTGCCCGCTTTCCACAATTTAAGCTACTTTTCAGCATTAATCACATTGCCACAATCCGATGAGGGGTTATCACGTGGGGCAGCACGTGACGAAAAGGCACGAAAAGGAAAGCACTAATAGCGTAGTGCTCTGTGCTAAGAAACGGTGTTCTGCACAGAGCAGGAAGTGTCAGAAAGGAAAGGTTCTAGCAGCGGCTAGAACTGTAGATTTGTAACCATTGCCACCAGATGCGTAATGGCTTTGCTACCATTCACAACTATAAGAATGAGCTCTCTGGTTTCGCTAAACTATGAGATGTAGCCTATTAAGGTGTTAGGGGCGTAACCCTAACCCTCTTAGGGTGCTGGGAGCGTTCAGCAAGTAATCGAATAGAGCTTTATATTCAGTGTAAAGTCCAATATAAACCTTTATCTTACAGGGCATCGCCCCTCGATGTGAATCCTCTTATGGGTTACTAACCCACTGATTCTCTTGCTTCCTTTGGTACCTCCTACGCCCTGCTATCGTATCCTTCACCTGCTTCCGCTGTGTAGCTAGGTTGTAGACCATTACAGCCCCTTGTGCCAGTCCTGTACTACAGGCTGGTCAGGGCACATATTTCAACAGTAATATATATAATTTATTAATGTATTAAAATTGCATGGTTTTTCTTCTCCTAGAGTTGAAGGAAAGCGCGGTTAGGTAGTGGTGGTAGAGGTCCCAAACCTGGGTCCTCGTAACTCCACCGCCATTTGAAACCCGTGGCAACTGTAGCCGAGGCAGCTCAGAACTGTGAACCCCTCGCTCAGTCTGGCTCAGGCCAGGGCGGCAACAGCCCAGTTCCGAAGAAGGAAAGGTAAATTCATGGTGTCGATTTTAGGGTGGTGAACTGGCTGTTTCCGGCTAGCCCTCGTCTTCGCAAGTTCGCAGAGAACGCGGCTTCAAATGCTAAAGTAATATGCCTGCTGTTGGTCGCTCGAGAGTTTGATTACGCCTGCTGCAAGCGCAGCTCCAGTGTGTTGCAGTACCCAATCCGGTACAGGGCGAGGTTCTGCAGTGCTCCCAAATCTACATCTGGGTCATCCGAGTCTGCTTCTACTGGTATTGCCTGGCGGAGACTTGAATATTGAGTCTGCTGTTAACCGCCCTCGATCCCCTTACTCACGCCCAGAAGCTGTTTCACGGGCTCTTTGCATTGAGCTACCGATTCGTCATTTCCTTCCCTCTCGAGTTGGATGAAATGGCAATAAAGGATGGCTCCAGCTCGTGGCTGAGGCGGGATCATCTGGAACGCCGTGGCGCCTGAAGACTGATGGACTGTTTCGCAGGGGATGTTCATCTAAAATAAAAAGTTATTATACGACACCAGTGCTTGACGTTGTCAAACTCTTTGCTAAGGTACCGCTACCTAAAGGTAGCCAAGCAATAAGAGAACGCATTCAATTATTAGATGCGCTCTTTAGTAATCGCGCTAGCCAGAGAGAAACGAACCTTGCACCCAGCAAAACTCCCTCACCGCATAACAAACTCCCTCCAACCCCCTTCCTCAACACCTTCCACCGCCTCCCCGTGAGGTTGTCTGGTGGACTTTATGATGCACTGTATTTTG
>Ga0247780_1000604_pt1 | contig 32102 bp, 47 predicted proteins | sample UWRJL079202R5_FD_179927 | JGI IMG/M metagenome (GOLD analysis project Ga0247780, IMG submission 179927) | Plant litter microbial communities from Arlington Agricultural Research Station in Wisconsin, United States - UWRJ-L079-202R-5 | ecosystem: Environmental > Terrestrial > Plant litter >... | reverse complement strand
GGGGTTTGGTGTTGAGGCTCATGATTATGGGGGTGGGGGATGGGGAGGGCGATTCTATGTGGACGTGGAGGGGGCGGTTGCTGCTGCTTTGAGTGGTGTAGGGAAAGTGGAGCAGACGGCAAGGGGAGAGAGTAAGGGGGAAAAGGGGGCGGTAGGTGGCGTTATGGAGGTTTGATCTGGATGACAATCTTAGGTACTACTCACAGAGGGTACCTGACTTTATGAGTTGGGAAACTGATTTTAAACACATTTGCACTAGTGCTCCTAAAAAGGCTGGAGATGTGGCTCCGAGCCACAACGTTTCTTAGCTTCAAGTATCGTGATATTATCCCAAGCACCATGTTTTGTTTCTGGCTTGAGCGTCTATTTTTCAACAAACCGACATCCCCTAGGGTGAAGGCCACAGCTTAAACTGTGGTGACCTTGATGACACGCATATCATGCAGCGGGATGTCAAAGCCAACGCTCGTGCTGTTTCCAGTCTGGCCCGTGTACATCTCCTTCCACGAATACGTCTTGTCCGCCAAGCCGGGAACGTCCTTGAAGCTGACCTTATAGTTTCCAGCCGATGTGCCCGCAATGAGTCCAATAACGACACCATCCGACAACGGACCGGCCCAGTAGGGGTAGATTTTGCCATTCTGGACCGCAGCAGCGCCAGGGGGGCGGAAGGTGGTGGCCGCCTTGCCAAGGGGGTCTTGGTTAATGTCAATGAGCCCCTTGTTCTTGATGATGGTGAGGGTGTGGTTGGAGATCTTGTTGAGGTCAAGGCCCAGGACGAGAGGGGACTTGGTGATGGCCCAGAGAGCGAAGTGCAGCTTCTCCTGGTTGGCATTGATCTTGGACGAGCCGAGGTACAGCATGTCGAGGTCGTTGAAGCCGCCTGGTCCACTGTACTCCGAGATGGGGCCCGCAGAGCTTCCGATGCGCTCGACGCTAGCCCAGTCGCCCCAGTTGTCAACGCTCATGCTGTGGAGTGTTAGCCAACCGACAGTTCATTGTCATAGCAGCAAGACATACCGCCAAGAGTGGCCATAAGTAGCACCCCAGGTCCAGACACTATCGCGTCCCCAGTTGCACAGGTTGAAGTTGATCTTCTTCTGGCTCGCAGCGCCAATGATCGCATCCCTCATGGGGGCATAGAACTGCTTGGTGTTGCCGACCGGGTTCTGGCACGTCTGCGGGCGCGGGTTCTGCTGGCACGGCGTGTAGCAGTTGTCGAACTTCCAAAAGTCCACGCCCCACTCCACGAGCTGGGCGACGTCCGACTTCTCCTTGCCCTCGCTGCCGGGGTAGCCTGCGCAGGTCTTGTCGCCGGCGTCGCCGTAGAGACCGAACTTGAGGCCCTTGGCGTGGATCTGGTCGGTCACGGCCTTGATGCCGTTGGGCCACTTTTGCGGGTCAGGTACGAGCTTGCCTTGGTTGCTGCGGCTCTTGGTCGACCAGCAGTCGTCGATGTTGATGTACTCGTAGCCGAGGTCCTTGAGGCCGAGCGAGATGAACTTGTCGGCGGTGTTGAGCGCGTAGCGGGCCGATGCCGAGTTGCACTGCGCGACGTTCTGGAGCGGTGAGTGAGCAGGGAAGGTACTATCACCGAATGACTTGGATGATCAAGGGGCAGTGTTCGTCCTTACCCAACTGCTCCATCCCATGTGGGGCTTCAAGCCGACGCCATCATTCAGGGCCGAGGTCACCTCGAGCAGGGCCAGTCCAAGGACGATGCTTTTCCAGGAGTCCATCTTGTCGAAGGATGTGTTGCACGGAAAGATGATTGGGTGAAGGGTCCGTTCAACTCGCACAACATTTCGCGTCGATGGGAGAGCTCGTTGTTTATAAACCGCCGGCGCTCGACACTCGGCCTGGCAGATTGGTGGAAATTGCGCTGGAAGTAGAACAAGCTGCAATTGCATCCCCCGCCTAGAGAAAGGACGGCCGGGGCCGTTTGCGGCCGAGATGGGCGGTCGTCGCTCTCCGCGACGCGGCTAATCGAACGGCAATCTAGGAATCTGCGGTTTGGTCTACCAACCAGGGTGCCGGGTTTAGTGGACAAGACTTAGACACAGGCGCTCCAATGGGGGAGCCGACGACAACCTTTTCCGGCAAATACCGCCACCATCCACTTCCACTGTAGTAGCAACAGCGGGCGCGTCCAACACTTGGCTACTAAGGTACCCGGCATTTCAATATCCGCCAATCCAAAACCCAGCAAAGGATTACTCGTTGCGCCTTGTTTTTATCCTACTTACACGACTGTATACGAGAGGCGGGCATGTAGGTATAACGTGGATTGACGTACCTGCATATTCTGATTCTGAGATAACTTACGTTCTCGGAGTCGGTTTAGCGCACTTTTCTGAAGGGAGTTAGATCAGCGTAACGTAACTTACCTGCACTTGATGCACTACTGCCTGAGTAGGATTCGCGGACCTACTCGGAGCCTATGTAGGTAGAACAACTCTAGATCGAATGGCAACCAATGAGATGGATTGGCTGTCAGGGGTTACGCCGAACTTGAACAGAGCTGTGTTTCTATGCGGATTGGACTTTTAGATTTGCAAGGAGGATGGGATTGGCGGTTGATGAGGAAACTAGGCAAATCATCTCCCTTGGCTTCCGGGGAACACCCGATCTGAGTGAAGGTGGATTCGAGGGTATGCGGGACAAGGTTGTGGGTCGTTGAGCCACAGTGGATCAAACTTGCAAAAATTGAAGATGTGTCTCCTCGACCGGAATCGAGCCGGTGACCTTTCGGTATATGAATGGGACATTTACAGCCGAACGTGATAGCCAACTACACCACAAGGAGATTTTTTGTTGGAAGCGGATCGCGAAATTCGGTCTGTGGCTGCCAGGGCGGGAGGCGTGCCGCGATGGTTGAAGCGACCGGTCACTTAACAAGACGGGGATCAGAATGGTGTATATACCCATGGATTTCGCTTGCTTGCAAATAGTACGTTTCATAACCTCCCCTTCAATGTATTTACACCTCCGCCTTTTACACCATCCAATCTTGATGCACTCCCTATAACTATCAAGTCTAGACGCTTAAGTGCACCCGACACGAGTTGACGAAACAGCAATGTCATCATACCAAAAGGTATTCGTGTCTCCGCCATACGACTCCCACCCGAAGTAAATAGCCGTAACCTTCGGCTTGATCGAACTGCGCTGCCACTGTGCAGCGTTCGGGTTCGCAGTCCCCTTAACGCTCGTCAGGCCTGCAATGACCTTGCTGTTAAGCCAGGTCTCGATGCTGCCATCGGTTCCGAGCTTGTATTCGAAGCATTGCCAGCTTCCGGTGGGGAGGGCTGCCGAGGTAGCAACACCTTGGGGGGAAAGGTCGGGGAGGGTGGCGTCGTCGGATTCGCGGTTGTACATCATGATGCTGTTCTGGCCGCCGATGCGGAGGTGCTTCTTGGCGCCTTGGGCAGAGTCGGGCATGGTGATGAAGGTGACGTGGGAGGAGGTCAAAGCTTTGGATGCGCGACTGCAGAGGGAAGTTAGCATCGCTTCCTAGGACGCTAGTACTTAGTTAGGGAAATTGGGGTCGGAAGAGAGCTTACATCCATGCCCTGACGTAGACGTCGCCGCTGGGCACCTTGGTGGTGCCGAAGAAGATGTGGCCGCAGTATCCGCCGGCGCCGTCAACCCTCACGGAGTTCTTTCCGCTGTGCGCCTGGGAGCTATCAAGCGTGACTTTACCGCCTTGGCTGCAGTCCGGGGCATAGGTGGGCCATGCTGCCGAATCCAACCCGCTCTCGAAGCCCTCGGAGACCTGGGCGAGGGATGCGGGGAGGAGCGCGAGCGCGAAAAGGGCGGCTTGGCGGAGCATTGTGATGGCTGGTTCGGATGAGGGTACCAAGACTACGACAGGAGAGAAAGAAGCTCAGGGGCGCATCGTGCTTTTTATCGGGCGCTGGAATTCGGTCCGCAATATCGACTCCCGCTCCCAATGCCTGGATGATTGAATGCTTGTATTGCATCCCCACAGCTCGGAGAGAGCACCCCCGGATTTTCCTGCCGTCCTCTCAAGCGAGGGCACACGGAGTCTGCCGCCTCCGGCCATTTCGTCGTAGTTGAACTGACAATGAATCGCCTTCTGCCCCGAGATTCTCGTCTAATTTGCAAAAGCGGATTCCAGTTGGTCTTGCTGGGTTCTTTTTGAAGACACTGATGCTGGCAGCTGGAGAAAATCCTTGGTTAGGTCGAAGACAGCACAAATCGAGGTGGCATGATTGCCGTGCATTAGGCTGAATTCGAGAAGCGCTGGTACATAAACTCGAGTCCATGACGTTGGAGAGGGATTTCCTGATCCAATCTATGCTCCCCACATCCTAACCCAGTTGAGCCTAAACATGGCAGCCTCCGACGAGCTTCCGCTCCTGCCGTGCGCGATTGCACCTGCTTTTTTCGTCCATCTATGAGTTGAACTGCGATCTCCCGTGCCCGTACAGGGCGAGCCCGATCCGGATCGCGCAAGATTTCCGAGCTTCATGATGATTGATGTCAACCGTCTCTCCGGTAGGATGGTCTCCGAAACCCGGTTTCGAGCGCCAACAAAGCTCTTGTGGCTGGCTGCATCGGTGTTCACCTTTTCCCCTGCAGCATGGAGTGTGGAGACGGGTCACCTTTGATTGGCGCTTGAGCTGCAGACCGCGCTTGCCTTCGCAGCGGCGTTGCTTGGGAATCGCCACCAAGCTTCGTGCCCAACTTCGCTGATTCTTGGCGTCACTCTTGTTTGAACGACTCAGGCCCAGCATTCCAGGTGACTTCAGTCCGACACCGTTCTAGTCCGACGTCGCATTCATGCCATGCAAGCGCAGGCCCCCCTTGCACCGATTTACCAACGGTTTCCCACGCCAACGTCGATCAGGGTTCTGCGTCTGCCCCTTCGTCCCAACAGAGCGTGACCCGATCATTTCCCTGTTCCTGGACATCGTCGACCTCGACGACTCGCCCCTCTTCGACACCTTGTCATACACATGGGGCGATCCATTGAACAGGGATGTCGACGAGTCCCTCCACCCTCCAAAAGAGGACCCGCCGCAATTTGGTTAGCTGCAATGGCGTCACAATGCCCATTCGAACGAACCTGCACGCCGCTCTTCGCATGTTGCTGACCTGACTAAACATGAGTCCAAGCTGGGCATCGATGTCATCTATCCCCGACAGTGGTTGTGCTTTGTCTCGTTTATCGCTCACCCCTATTTTCACGCTTGTGGATTGTACAAGAAGTGGCTTTGGCAAAAAGAATGATAGCCGTATGCGGAAGGCAGCTCGTGGACCTGCGCAGGATTCAGCTTGCCAGCTTCTTCATACTGTACACCGATTGGCAGGAATTTCTTCTCCCGCATGTGTTACAGCGGTCGGCCGCCATCACCAATCACAGCTTGTGGTTTGAGAAAATCTTGACATCCCCCCTAAACTCCTCGAGCACCATCATGAATTTGGCGAAGATCATGAGCTGGTCTGGCATGCAGGTTGAAGATGAGACCACGCGTGCCCTGTACGAAACCATCTGCTTCGTGGAGCTCCTGGACGAAGTGCGAAGGTGCAAGGCCACGGATCCCCGAGATAAGATCTACGGCGTTCTAGGCATCTTGGCTCTGACAAAGACCCCTTTCACCGACATGGGCGCCCACGCCGAGAGCCGATTGAAAGCGTATGTCGAGGTCGATTACCAAGTTCCCGTCAAGATGGTACACGCTCGCACTGTTCGCGCAATTATCGCCGAATCGCGGTCATTGCATGTCTGGGAACGTCGGGAAGGGAATCCCTACCGCAAGCAGAGGAATCTTCCCTCGTGGGTGCCTGACTTCAGCACAGCGAAGAATCCCCCTTTGCTACCACGCAGCTCGTTTTACAAGGCGGATCGTCACCTTCCTTGGGAGGAGCGTGCAGTTCGCCAAACAGGAAACAAACTGCTTCTTCCTGTGCGGGGCATACGCGTAGGAAAGGTCGCCGACATTACACCGTCTGTAACGGAGCTGAATGGGGCCGGTGGCCCGGCGCTGTACGGGAAAATCTGTGGGGTGGCTAGCGGCCTTCCGGAGCTATATTTACGGGGGTAAGCAGCCACGTCTTGGCCCTTCCACTATTTGTCGCACAAGTCCGACCAACGTCGAGTCTTGGCAGTATGAAGTGCGCTGTTGGTTGCGCTCCTTGTCGCGGGTGGATCTGTCTAACGGCGACTCAGGGAAGAAACGCGCGCGGAAGCGATGGCTCGCACATGCATCGCCAACAAATTCGACCTACAGACGCCAATACCCCCGGGCAGCCCTAAGCTGGACACGGCGTTCTTGCACAGTATCGCCAATTATATCGTCCAGAGAATCGCCTACCATGTCGGTGGTGCAGCTGACACTGCCAACGTGCAGGAAAAGCTGGTAGCAGAGATATCCCTGCTTACGCGCGTGGGCACCGTCAACGATGACCCTGATATCGCTGCCATGTGGGGGCTCTTCAAAGCCGAGCCCTCGGGTTCACCATTCTCACTCCAGGCGTTGCTAGATGCCATCAAGATCGAGATCGAGGATGATGACCCGGCCAGCAAACATCAGTTCAGCCGGAGATACTACGCCAATTTTCGCGCCGTCGACTATCGATTTATGAGCGCGAGGCGGTTTTTCCTTGTGAATGGAGGGCTCCTCGCGGTTGGTCCGGAGGATACCTCCCTCGATGATGAGGTTTGGGTGGTGGCTGGCTGCTACACCCCTGTTATGATGCGCTGGAAGGGCTCCGGTCCTGCTGATTCAGGCGAGACCAGTCACGAACTCCTTGGACCGGCATATGTTCACGGAGTCATGTACGTGGAGGCGCTGGATATGGGATTTGAGTGGGAAAATATTGTTCTGGGATGATGGTGAAGAAGCTGACATCGGAGGTGGTGATAATTGGATGGGCCGTACACACCCACAGGACCGATGGCAGACCGCATTCCTTTCATTACAATATCTGTTCTTCACTTGGTCCTCAACTTCTTCTCAGCATTCATCAGTTCGCTTACCTTGCATCGAATCACATCGCATCGTAATGTCAACTTCTGATTCTTTCACTGGCGTCTCTACCACTTGGTCACTCTCCAACCCGAAGGGCGTGACCAGCAAGTCGTCCGCCTAGTACCACTTCACACACGATGTGACCAGCCCCAAGTCTCTCATCGAGCCTGATATCCGTCCCCGTGTCGATAACAGAGATTCGCGGATGGAGGTAAGTTTCAATGTACGTGATAGGAGCAACATAGCCCGAGTCACTTGAGCAAGTCTAATGAGAGGTCCGATGCAGCTGTCATCAAGTTGGTGATTCGATACGTGAACCAGGACGAAGTAAACATCATTTCTGTCATGGCCACGGGCTGGCTCATCAGGCCCGACGTCGTGGTCACAGCCGGGAGCAACGTCTCTAATTGGTCAAGCCTTGGCCGTGGTCTCGCGTCCAAATCAAGTGCTACATCGGATACCACGGTGGGTACAGCGTGGGGTCCAAGGACGTGCAGTTCCGCCTTGGCAAGACCATCATCACCACCCCTGAGTGGCTCACCAGTCACGACAACCGCCAGCGCGACGTCGCGTTCATCCAGCTAGAGCGGCCGTTCGAGGGGAACCTCCGCATCTTCAAGTTCGAGGACACCCCTGCCCAGGGACATGTTGTCCCCGGCGACAAGACACACGACACCCGGTACTGGGACGAGAGAGGCGGCGAAATGTACGAGATGTTCACCAACCAGGAGTACAGTCTCCACAGCGCCAGCAACCCCAACGCCCTTGGCCTCCTCGAGTACGACGTCGCAACCTGGGGCGGTAAGTCCCTCCCTCCCATCCTCACCCCATCTCACCTTCTAACCCCCCACAGGTCAGCCCGGCTCCCCCGTGATCCGCAAAGACGCCAACTCCATGGCCGTTACCGGCACCCACGTGCACGGCGCCGGAACCAAAAGGCAAGCCAGCATCATCAGCTTCTACACCAACAACTACAAAATGATGTTCTCGGCCTTCGACACTGACCTCCCCGTCATCAGCGGCGATCTCAATGGAATCCGCCTCCTCCAACACCCACCCCAAGTGCAGTACACCGACACCGCGCCCAGCACTCCCTTCACAGCCAGCCCTGCCAGCGGCTTCCACCACGCGAGCTTCAGCTCTTTATCGTCAGCGAAATTCGTCGCCTCTACTTCCCCCTCCAGTACCCGTAGCAAGACCAGCCATCCTGAATCCCTCTTCGACGTCGCGCCACGGACGGGGGCTAGGGCAATCCCAGCGCATATGGCCATCAAGACGAATTTCCCGTCGTCGGCGAGAGTTCTGGATAGTCCGCTGACGCCGCAGGATGGGATGTCGGGGATTCAGGAGTTTGTGGTGCCGCGTTCGTCGACGTCGTCTTCAGCGACGCCGGCGCAGGAGAGGCCGGTGAGGAGTTTAGCGGAGTATTTTACCAGTGGGGAATCTGTTATTGGTGGCGGGTCGGGGGCGGGGAGCGAGGCGGGGTGTGCCAATGTGAGTACTGTTTCATTCAGGGGTTTTGGGGATGGTTGGAAGGGAGTGATAGGTGGGGAGAACGTAAGCTGACTTGGTGCTTCTAGAACCGTCCGATGTCTGTACTGGTCTAGGTGGGCTTGGTGTTGCATCCTGCGAGACGATGGTATCGTGGCACTAGCGTGGAGGAAGGGGAGTGGTAGAGTCGAAGGATTCATGTGGCGAGGGTTCGGCTTGCTACCGATTGGTCGGGTGATCTCTGTGCCCCTTTTGTGCCATAATCTGCTGATCCTCTTCTCTCTGGCTATGTATGGACTTCCGGTCTTTTTTCTTTAAGTTGGATGGTGTTTTGGACGGAGTGAAATGGGAAATGGATTTAGACTGGACATAGGTAGCTTGGAAATAAGTTAATAAAGGATGAAAAAGAAACTTGTTTTCACGGATTACCAGAGAGAGATAGCACTATTATTGGTTCCTGTTATTGATCGATTGTAGGTTGCTGAAGAGTTCCGGGTTTATCGTAATAGATTGGATTCTAATCGACAAACTGTTCCATAACACGCATTTGCCTCGATGTCAGCTCTGAAACAACTCCTTCGGCCGGGCATGCCGGTATCCAATAACTCTCCGCTGTAATTCTGCGGCGCGGTAGCTGGTAGTCCTCGGACCCAGGAATTTCACAGCTCGGATTTTACCTCCTGTTCAAGGCCCTCAACACGAGCCCACATGAACTGCATGCGCAACTACGAGCAGGCCTGACATGTAACGGCTGCACCATCATAATAAGCAGGTGGCGTGTAGCACCACCAACGACCCCTGAAACCCCCGAATTTGGGATACGGCTGACGCCGCGCTTTTCGGTCCGAGCGTCTCAACGCCGCCGCGGGGGGATCCTGTCACGGGATTCGGAACTCGGCTGTGGTGGGGCAAAGCAACCGGGTACCAAATCACAATTCGGCAGAGGAGGCGCATAGCACTGTTGGTGTCGTTGAAGTTAACGGGGGGGGTTCTGCGAGTACTAGAAGTTGATGATGGGAGACCAAATTCTCCGAAACTTGGCATGGCTTGCGGCGCCGCAAAATCCTATTCCTGTGTGGCCTGTGCAAGTGCGGCACAAAAAGAAGTTTTACGGCGTGGAGTGGCGGGGGTACGCTGTGCTGAGGGGAGCTTTATGCATACCCACCAGGCAGTCCTCAGCTGAGTAGCCCTAAGAGAAGAGTGAAGGTGAACTGCAATTTCACATAAATTCGAACTCTCTCCCCAGGTCATCCCATGGTACTTTCTGCTCTATATTCTATCAGAAGCCCCTCTCGATAGTTTCCAGCTACCTCAGTGACAACACAACTTTTACTCAGCCATCCTTAGGCTTGCCTTTCAATATGCAAATCAAGATCTTCACCATCGTTTCGGCTCTCTTCATGGCCGCCGCCCCTGTTGCAGCGGACTGTGTGGGGAACTGCTGGCTCGAATATTTCACATGCGTCGGAAACAATATCCCTGAGCCAACTTGCGGTGTTGGCAGGAGTAAGTGGTACTCCTGGTCAAACCCGCAGACAAAGAAAAGCTGACAATATGAATAGAAGAGTGTTTGGCGGCATGCTAGGCGGCCTATTTGCCACGTTTGCCTCGGTGTGCTGCTCTGGGCCTTTAAAGAGCAAGCGGGAAAATATGAGGGTTGATGAACTAAATACTGCGAGTGGCATATGCATGTATATACCTTCTGCAAACCTGATGTATCCAGAACAACTCTGCGAAGAAGTTCCAATATTCTGGATCTAGAAATCATGAACGCCCCACCCTGCCGCCATTCTGCCGAATTTGTGAGCTCGCCTCTACCATTTCCCTCCATCCTTTCCCACATGCCGGGCTCACTTACGATTGTACATCAGCAGCATTGCGACGATACCCAAGCCCATGTACCGCCCTCAGAACTCATTGATACTGTGTATGATATATATCCATCTCCGATGTCTCTCATTGTACTATGCACATCGAAGACTCTCGCTCCCGGCGATGAATGCGTTGACTGCGCTGGGTACGCTGAGTTCCCTGAATCCGGATAATCGTGGGAATAGGCGGAAGCCCCAGAGACCGACCCCGAGCGATACGAATTCGATCGTCTTGAAGAATCTCTTCTCTGTGAGATTCCGAACAACCTGCCGGGAGAAGAACTTCGATTGTTCCATTTCTACTGGTAACTATGGATCCTGGAACGAGTTTCTCCACGCGAGCCCTGACGGCTGCGAAGTTGTGGCTGATATCATGTTGCTGCGGGATGGTAGTTCTTCTCGGCATTGCAGGTATCTACGTTGGTAGGTGGAAGACTCAGGGGCGGTTGTTGACTATTACGTGACAGGCTAGCTTGCTATCTGAGTCTTACTGAAGTGATCGCGAAAAGGCAGAGAGATGTATCCAAGCATCCACCAGTACGGAAGGGAGACAGAGCATAACAGGCACAGCTTCGGTCTCCCTCTTTTAAACCTTCTCATGCACACTCGCCCGCTTTCACCCCACACCCATGACAGAACGGCACTGGGTCATGCACTGGGTCATTTTGGAAACTAGTTTTGTTAGTCAGTACTGTTGTTAGTGAAACTCATGTCAATGTGTCTTTGTGTGCCAAACAAAGTTATTGTGACTGGTTCTGGGCGGCAGACTGTGTTCGGGGTCTTTGTTCAGCAACGTCGACACCTAAAGCTCGTTCAAAATAGGCGCAGGAATAAGAGCAGTTGCAACATGCTGTGCCTGCATCCTGCATTGAGTCGGAGGGCGACGTGGGCAACTTGTGACTTCGGTATTTGAGCCTGCTAGCCATGCTAGAACTTGTGATGTCTGCGCTGTACACAACACTGTTTGTCTCGTCGGCCTTGTGACATTCTGGCCTCCACGCGCCTATTTTTTGTGACGCTGCGAAATGTTTGCGAAATCTGTGCGGGTGACTGCAAGGCATCAGAAGGCGCATCCTGGTTCTGGCGACGACCACGATTCAATTCGTTGAGATTGTTGAAGTTAGACATTTCAAGACTCGCAAGGCCCAAACCACATGGGCGCCAACTTCTTGCGCCCCATGCAACAAAGCGCATCCCTCGTGGCGCAATTGGCTAGCGCGTCAGACTGTTACGGGGAAGAAAAAAACTGCAAAGTTCTTCTTCTTTCAACAGATCATCTGGAGGCTGTAAGTTCGACCCTTACCGAGGGAGGCATTTCTTGGTTTTTGCCATTTCTTTTTGCTGACGTACCCTGCAGCGCATGCTGATACGCAACATCAGTCCAATGACACTAAGCACCAGCGAAGTTCATCGCCCTCGCCTCCCTAGGCAACCATGCCGATTCGACCCGGAGGATTCCTTGGCGCTCTGTTCGGCTAACGCCGATGACACCCGCCATTTCCGGCCGAGGCACGTCCCAAATACCTCCGAAACAAGACAACCTCAAATTTACACAACAATCACACATCGATTGCACTCGTTTGGCGTGCTTGACAATGGCGGGATTCAGAAAATTCCTAGTCCCAGCCGGCATTGCCACAGCGGCCGCTATCGCAATCGGCGTCCAACTCGACCTCTTTCCGCTGGGGAACCTCATCACGCTGGTGCAGCTCGGCTTGGCAATTGGCAAAACCATCCAACCGCTCTCCGCCTTCCCGTTCGAATGTCGCCGCATCGACAACCCCATGCTGGATGCATGCGAGGATATGTGGATATCTCGCTCGACGCGCAAGCTGTACCTAGCATGCTCCGACTCAAAGGCGCGCAGGCAGTGGTTTCCGGCCGTGGATCAGTACAATCTCACCGGGCGATCGAGGGTTGATGGTATCGTGGTGGTGGATCTCGATCAGCCTGGACTTGGACCTGGAATTGGGCCGGGGAGCCAGGTCACGGCTCGGAGACTCAACACGCCTGGCTACACCAGCGTGGCTGGCGATGGCTTGCTGAGCTTGACTGGCTTCACGGGTGTTGACTTGCCGGACGGGGTTGTTCGCTTTCTCGTTGTCAACAACAGGCCTGCCGTCGACCTTGGCACCGGCGAATATGCGGCGGACCAAGCCTATGCTGGTGTCAACGCTACCATCGAGGTGTTTGAGACAAGAAGCGGGCACGACGTCTCTTTGCAACATGTGTCTACGGTTGCGAGCGCCAACATTTCGACTCCCAACCGCGTCGCTGCCTTCGGGAGTGCAGGTTTCTACATCACCAATGACCACGGGAAGGTCAAGTCCGGAAAGCTAGCACGATTCAAAGCGATGCTAGGTGGTGGCGACGTCGCATTTTGCTCGTACACTGGGGACTGCAAGGTTGTGGCATCAGGCCTATCCTATCCCAACGGCCTGATGCTCCATAGCAATGGGCTGCTATACGTCCCCAGCGCAGCGGCAGGTGGCGTCCATGTCTATCAGCCGCAAGACGATGGCTCGCTGGAAGAGATGGCAAAGATTGAAGCATTCTGGGCAATTGACAACCTCTCGGAGGATAACAACGGCGATATCTTTGCGGCTGTCATTTCCAAGGGCAAAGAAACGCTGGCTTATGTGAAAGATCCATCTCGCGCGGTGCCTGCGTCGGGTGTGCTGCGCATCCGTGTGACTGGGTCTGGTTATGAGACGGATACAGTGTTGGAGGACCGGGACGGCGAGGCGCTCCCAGCCACGACGACGGTGGTGCACGATGTGGTTACAGGGAGGTTATACCTCAGTGGAGCTTCCTCTCCATTTGTCACTGTGTGTAACCCACGGGTCTGAGCTGGTAGATTGTTCATTTTCTTCTAGAATAAATCACCCATCTCCACTCATACATCAATCACTGTTCATTTTCGTCTAGCCGTTCATTCTAGCCGTTTGTGTTGCTATCAGCAACGATAGAGGGGACTGACAATAAGACCATCACTCTCGTGAAAGCTTTGTCATGCTGTCCGAGGCGAGACTTGGGCCACCGGAGAGGGTCAATCAATTGTGTTGGTAAGTACAATCGGAAGGGGGCTATGCAGGAGTATCAAATTGCTTCCAACGAACGAATCATAGGGGACGCTACCTATCACGGCTGAGTTGTGCGCAAGTGGACCCCAAAGCTCGTCTCTGGGAGGTGACTAAAGCCATGTCAGCAGGTGGGCGCGATTACCGAATTCACACTCAGCCCTCTATTCATGCTTGGTGATTGGACGCGTACTGTCAGCTCTGAATACGGGCCGAATTGCAGCGTAACATCACCAAAACGCCACCAAAAAGCTTATGTCACCCAGGGGCCATTGGGCAAAAAACGACGAGAGTGAGGCTATGGCCAGGGGCAACGATGAAAACAAGGGGTAAGCTACCTCTGACAGCATATATAAAAGAACCACTTTGCAGCCACTTACACCAAGCCCAGCATCAAGACCACCTCAATCCATCTCACCACAACAAATTGAAGCTCCCCAACCTTCCACTGGCGACCACCATCAAAATGCGCACCTTAACCTTCACCCTCCTCACCCTCACCCTCTTCCACACCACCCTCGCCCAAAAAGGGTTCCACATCCTCGACCGGCGGGCTTCCTGGATCCACAAAACCGCCGCTGAAGCCTGCCCCAAGCGCGTCAACTGCGCCGACATCCGCGAGCCCTTCGACGAAGACGGCGTGTGGCTCGTGCCCGCCAACAACTTCAACTGCGACGTCATCCGCGACAAGAACTACTTTGAGGGTATCGCGCACACGTGGGACATTGGCCATGGGACGACGCTGAAGGGGCAGTGTGGGGCGGGTTCGCTGACGTTTTTTCCGGTGGATGGGGGCCAGGGGCTGGAGGTTTGGGAGGGGAGTGGGGCGAAGAGGTTTTATGGGAAGTGTTATAGGCAGGAGGCGGGGAGGGGGTTGAACTGTGATAGTCCGGGGGATGGGTATGGATGCAGTAGTCCGCTGGCGGGGCAGCCGGTGCCGAATAGCTGTAAGATTCGGGCGACGGATGTGTGGGTTTGTCCGGTTGATTTGTGTGGGCTTTGAGGGAGAGGTGAAGGAGGCCATGTGCAGTGAATACAAATAGAGACATATTAGGACGATTACAGGCATTCTCCGTCACTGTCTCCCGTACAGTGCACGCCGTGTCGAGCACCGTCTTGGGCGCGGGGATATGTCAATCCGTCCGGCCCAAGTGACGGCCTGTGGGGTCGCCGCAATTAGTAAGTGGAGATTGCAAGGAAGATAGCTTACTCAAACCATGGTTCCATTTGTACGTCGCATTTTTCCTTACTATAATCCAAGATGTCTCGTGGGATGGGAATGTTGTCATATCTGCATTATCATTATTGAAGCCATTCTCCTTAGCATATCTCCTTCTCTCTTCTGCATTTTTTCTTGCCCATTTCGGAGTCGGCTGCAACAAGCAACCAAATGAATAGAGATGAAGCAATCCGCTTTGGGAGTGTCCCAACTCAGGGATGTTGAGATGGCGAGATTTTACGCACTCTGGTGAATGAGAAGACGGAAATGAAGATTTGATGGGGGACGTGAACTGGGTTTTATGGGACCCCGGGGGGTTAGGGCAAAGAAAAAGGAGGGTGGTTGGTGGTCCCAGTTTTGGGACACAGGTAGCCCAAAACTGTTTCCTCGCGAAAGGTTGCCATTTTAATTTCCAGAACTCCGCCGAGCTACCTACTTGTATAAACCACGTTTGGCGACTTCCCTGATTATGTTCTGGGTAGCACCTGAGGAGAGCCTGAGCAAGGTGGCGAGGGGTGGTGTGGGTAACTGGGGATGGTGAGGGCAACTTTAGGGTAAAACAACACATCCAGACAGGACAGTCCCCCCTAGCTACAAATCCAAGAAACTTCCCTGCGAGCCCCCAGTCAAATACACCTGCAGTGGTTTCTGCGGACTTGCCCCGGCGCTCCTCCCGGCGCTCCTGCTGATCTCAATGTCTACCGTTTTGCGTATGCCCATAGTGGCACCAGTGCCACTCAAGTTTCGCAGCTCGATGCGGTCACTCGAGCCAACTGCGCTAACATCAACACTCGAGGACCCCAGCGATTCATCCGACTTGTTGGTTGGCACGTGCGTTCCCCCATCGGTCGGCGGCGGCCTCGAGGCAAACTGCTGCTCTCCCGTGCCGCGCGCCGAGCTCCACCTCTTCGACCCCCTGCTGCCGTTTCCAAGCACCTGAGCCTCCCCGCTGGCGGCAGGAAAGCGCCTGGGGAGAAAGATGCTTCGCCAGCTAGAGAGAGAACTCTCGGTGGTGCTGTAGATGATGGCATCCACAAGCCCCTGAAGCACGATACACGCCTTATCGAGGGTTTGGAGTTGCCATGGGGCGGGTAGTCCGCTGATTGTCTGATAGATGCGGATGCCTGTGGGCAGAGACCATACCGCAGCATAGGCTAGGGGGTAAAGAAGCATGAGGCGGGCCAGCTGAGCGGCTTGTCAGAAAATTCTATCGCGCAATGAAAAGCGTCACGGTTGATCAAGCATACCCTCTTCAGCTTGCGGGTATGGCTGGCCGACACCACTGTAGCGCCACCCAAGTCGCGAGAGTCCAGATGGTGGGAGTTAGAGCCGCTTGGGTTGTCGGATTCGGAGGCCCCGAGGGAGATGAGACGGCGGTGGGCGCGGAAGAGGATGAAGTACAGCCGGGCGTACATGAAGAACATGATAGCAACGATAGCCCCTGAGAGAGTTAGAACCAAGTCGAGGTTACGCATGCATAGCGGGCACTTACATCTAGGAACAAAATTGACCAGAAGTCGGACCTTGTCCGAGGTGAACCAACACCACGCGCCAATATCACCATACCCAGTGATGCCAAGCCCAAGAGAGGCCCACACGAGCGATAACACCCATGGTACAACCCAGGGGATGAGCGGGTGCTTCTCAACCCACATGGAACACCTCTTTTGATCATTCAGAACAAAGTAGGTGTAGACGGCGATGACGAACACCCAATAGTCTGTCTGGATGACAAAAGTCTGCGTCATGAACCCGTTGAAGGTGCAGAACGTGGCTTGCTCGGGTGCCCCTATCCACCGTCCACCCACGTTCATGGACGAAGATAAGAGGAAATTCAAGGCCATGACACAATCGCTGATGGCTAGCCCGAGGATGAGTTGGTGGCGGAAGCTTCGAAGGTTCGAGAAGATCTGGGCACACGGGCGTTAGACGAGTGGTAAGCCTACTTAATTTTGGAGGACGTACCAGGAAGCTAGCGACCATCCACCCCGCGCCAACTGCGGAAAGCACCGAAACGACCACAATGACAGTACTCTGGGAGTACATGACGAAGGGGTCCGTCGGCGCGGCGAGTGCTGCGCGGGGCGCGATGTCCAAGCTGTCGAACATTGCCATCGCAGTTGGATTGCGTCTCATCTAATGGCTCGAATAAAGCGTTGTGGGCGATCGCCGCCCCATCCGGACACCAAGGGCTGATGGTTGTTGTATTATAGCTGTTTGGCGTATCTACACAACGCCTCAGCCCTGCCACGGTGCTTATCGGCCCGGAGATGAGACCAAGTCGGGAGAAATGAGATGTTAGAACCGCGAAAAGAACAGGATTAGCATCGCAAAGGACCCACTAGATGCGAGGCGTTCTAGCTTGAAGAGGGGAGAAGGGGCAAGACTTTCGAGTATCCTTATCAGCGTACGCCCCTAGGTAAAGCAACGTTTCGATTCCACGGAACAAGGATTCCCGTCGGGGCAGAGGATTCCAGTCGGGGCAGAGGCGGAAATCCGACATTATTTTGCTATCGGTTGGACTTTGTTTTTTTCAGGGTCCGGTGCTTGATCGCTTGAAGCCCCCCACGTGGCTCTTCAGGGGAATCGTCGATTTTAAGGCGTGGGGGCACTGGTGACGGAGATGCATTGCTCGAGAGGACAGGGGGGTGAGACGGTTGTTGACCCCCCCACATGGGGTCGAGATAAGGTTTGGTTTTACTCCGCGGAGATTTTCACATTTGTGGTTGGAAAGGGGCGGGTGTGGCGTCGCCCCGAATTGGCAAGATGAGGATGTAGGCGGCTGTAGAGTGCATGCGTCGGCAGCTTCCACATGGGGGAGCTTGTTGAAGCAAGACAATGTTTTTACCAAAGGCAACCTTGCCCGGACAAGCCACTTATTCGACCGAATCTTAACACACAGTAGGTGTCTGTCAAAAGATGGTGACAAAGTGCTATCATAGGTATCCTATACATTGCCATGCTGCTAAATCAAAGGAAAACACATCCAAAGTTCTCCATTACCGAAATAACCCGCCGAGAATTTCCAGGTTACCCGCACGCCACCAAACGCTTCGGTACGGAGGCGTAGTCGTGTAATCAATAGTCTCACCCCAGTCAGCAGCCACCGCCTCGCCCAGCGTACCGCCCTGAGCGATGAAATACGCCCTCGTCTCTCTTCTGCATCCATCACGGCCACGCCGCTGGTGTAAGTGTCGACTGTCGCAATCGACGCCGGTACCGCAGGAGTGCCCACCGTTGTCCTAGCCCCATGGCCTCTATGTGAGGAGTTCCAAAGTGTTAGTCATTGGCGATAGGGAGGGAAAAGGGTGACGAACGTCGTGTAAAATTGCGTCGTTGTTGATGAAGAAGCGGGCTTGCTCGTCGTCCTGCCAGTCGATTCCGTTAACCACGCCTCTGAAGACGGCCATCTAGGTCCGAGAGGGAGCAGGGATAGTCAGGCTTCCTTTCACACTGGTTCGCTGCCCAAAGCTGTAAATCACGAAAAGAAAGGCCCGGTATTAGTCTTGATGGCAGCCAATGCATACCAGTTGAGGGTCCGAACGCAGACTTGGACATCGGTACAGATCTTTAAGCTCAACGAGGACGAAGCGTGTTGTTGAAATTGAAATTGGTCGCCGCGCCAAAGACTCAGAGTCGCGCGAGTCGATCGCATGAGTCTAATCTCCAAGTCCAGGCTGCTTGCTGTCCGGCTGTGCCAACATGGCGCATGCATGTCCCCACTGCCGAATTAACACATTGCGGGTATGACGTCGCATTTTACCTCATTCGCTTCTTTCTCCTGACAAAACTCCACCGTCGGCGCTGCCAATTGGCGCTTATAGACTGTTAAATCGCTTGAACATGGAACGGTCGTGTCATCAAAGATTAGAATTAAGATTTCAATTAAGTGAACCGTCGGGGTATCGATTCTTCTCTATTGCAGAACGGCTAGAGGGAACTGCGCAGCAGATGCACTAATTGATGCCTAATGCGGGATTGAGGGCCCCACTTTCAAGGCGGTCAATCCCAGCCGCATCGGCTGGTCAAACGCAAACCGACGTTCAATTTATCTTAGCAACTCAGACCCTTAGAAACTACGAAAAAAAAAGTGCCAATGACAGAGACCCCCATTTTGAACAAATCATTAATAGACCCTATTTTCAAGCGTTTCTCAGTATTGGAGACCACAAGTACATCGGCACGGGCCACTTTTTTCACACTCCTTGCTTCCAAGGCTCTACAGCTTAAAAATAAAGTCCGCTTGCAGAGATGAGAGATCAGCGAGGTATTACACACCTTATTCTCTATACAGGAGAACCAGAGGTGGTTATCACAAGCATCACCGCTGTATCTATAATTAGCGACAAGGAGAACAATCAGCTGTAGATACACGATCTTGTATATGATTTATATACAATAGCTGCTTCCACATAGTCAAGGAATATACCGGTAGGGGTGTGAAGCCTCCACGATGCCGTTGGCTAGTTTCAATCAGGTATAGAACATACTATCAGGTCGTATCTAAGTCGGCTCGCGCTGACATTCTTTGCAATCCGCCACGCACTTCCCTCTTTGACCACAGCAATCCCTTCAGCTCTCTCAACGATGCTGACGACAGCGATAGCCTCCATACACCTTCCTGGGACGGCGACTTCCTTCTCTCCCCTGCTCCCTTCCCGGCACCTCTACATATATTACAACCACACTCCTCTCAGACACCGCTAGCCCTTCCAGCGGCATAGACTGCAAGTGGCTCCACTAGTCCCTGCTTTGTCTGCCCAGTAACGCAGTTTCTAAGCCGAGAGTTAGGCCCTTGTCTTGTGCTCATGCTTAGTATAACCAAAGTAAGGTGCCGCAACTAATTTTGCTGGCCTGTGCTGTCGCTCAGATATTTGTGTGCTAAGTGCTGCGGCTTTCAATAATGGGCTGTGGCTGGGACTTCTGTTTAGTATACCTTGGGGATAGTTGAAAAGTATTGGTACTAGGAGAATGGAATAGAGAATTTTGAATCATCAATAGAAACTTAATAAATTTTGAAATCCAAACCTTCTCAGACTCAAGTGTAGCTTAATCCCTAGGGTCAGATGGCATCCTTAACCAAACCCTTCTGTCTACACTATCTTGATCTCGCGAAGCTCAGCTTTACCCTCGCCCACTTCATGTTCAATTTCCCCATTCATCAAGCCCAGCGCATAACAAGCACCTACCACCATGTATCCACCGCCAACGGGCCTCAGTAGTATTGGATAGCCACAGTGAGGTATGACAAAGACTAGATCACCTTCCTGCTGGTACCACCGTTGAGCAAACTCAACCCCGAAAAATACATGGCCGACATCACCAATATCTTGTCTTGGCTGTCTTGAAAGCCATTCCGAATAACTACGAGCGACATCCTTACCAAGAAACGGCTCAACGATCTCCTCGCTAGTTCTGCCTCCTCTGGTCTCGCCAATTCACGAAAGAAATAAATCGATCAGGGCGTCCAAGCTCGTGCATGTAGCTGCGGTCCTATCAGCGCTCGTTTCCAATCCAATGTTGTACGGGAACGCGGTCAAAGCCGCCATGAACTCAGTGCTCTCAAAGTCATCAATGGTTCTTGCACCAAAGGGAGCCTTGGGGCACCGGCCCCATCTGATAAACTCCCAGACAGGCAGTTAACTAACAGTCATATCACACAGCCACACCAAACTCAAGCCCCGGCATCGGGGACACTCGATGAAGCCACAATCGCACATGAAATGTACCTATCTGTATCTACCAGCCAAGCAAGCTAAGGAGGCCCGATTACTGACTCGCGATTACTGGTTGACCAAAGGCATAAGCCCGCCCACCGATCCCGGCGACCCACAACAGTGTATGGAGCATGACCGTTTATGCTTTCAGGGGCACTTGGTTTCGGGGATATTTTACCCGGAACCGATGCCGCCTCAACTTAGAACTGCTGACAACTACGGGCACCTGCGACAAGGCCCAGAAGCGTCCAGGTCCACTGCGTGTTCTAGGCCCTCTGGCTTGGCCCTCCACAAAGTGGACACTACATCTTAAACTCGCTGTTGTCGCCACAACACACCCGATGAAGCAAAACGCTAAACGTGGATAATCGTGTGTGTTATTGCTAATCACTTTGACGCTGGTATCATGGTGTGACGAAGTTACTGCCAGCCGACGGCAGCGTTGCAGCGTACACCTTAAAGGTATACAGAAGTGATTGGCCCTCAAATTAACCGAAGCTTGGGTCCTGCTCTTGATATGGCAGACTTCTCGGTCAAAAGCTATCTGACTTGGTTCACCCATACTGTTTCCAAAGTACTAGACCGAATGAAGGAAGTGTGGTTACACAACTCTGATGGGTGGCCGGATAAATGATGAGCCGACAATGATCGCCGGGGATGTCGCGGGGCCGAGGTAGGAGTTGCAAAAGAGTGCATTGGCTGGGCCGGAACTGTCGGATAAAATGACAACCGGTTCCTCTGCGAGGGGAATACAAGCACTCCGGTCGTCCAACGCATCGACCTCATTCCTCTCATTCTTGACTCCCGCTCTCTCACCGAAAGTTCGATTTGGCTCCACGATGGCTGGATCTATCTCGACTCGACGTCAGACCGTGTTAGCCGTGCTAGATGCCTACAACTCATGGGATATCACCAAACTCACCACATTGCGTGCCCCGGAATGCATCCATCAGGTTCTCCCAAGTACCAAGCCCCCGCTATCATATCGGGCATCCTCAGATCCACTTACACTGCAATAATAGCCTCCCTCGGCCGTCCGGCGATGAGCAATACGGAATATGATACCTACTTCAAGGGTTTGATGCCAGCGTTTCGCAACTTCCGAGTCGAGATCAACGATATCGTTGAAGATGTCGAGCAAGAAAAGGTGGTAGTTTGGGCGAAGAGTAGCGCCGAAACTGAGATCGGGCCTTACCAGAACGAGTACATGCTTGTATTCTACCTGAATGACCAGAGCAAAGTGACGCGCTTTTTGGAATTTGTGGACTCGGCTACTGTGAAGGATTTCTTTCCTCGGCTTCGCAACCACATTGCGGAGAGTCGTTAGAGGTTATAGTTGAAGAGAGAGTTAATTTCGAGGCCCCGTAGAACTTCACTTCGCACCACATCTGGTGTTTGGACCACTTTGTGGCTGGTGATAGCTCCTTAGTACCTAAAAGTACTACAAAATATGAATGCTGACCGTTGCCGGTACTTGCGGTGCTGCGAAAGATGAGGGAAAATGGTGTTTTGTCGGCATCGACCCATTCTCGCCGGAAAATATTGTGTGTGGGATCCCAATACTGACTGGGGTGGGCAAGGGCTAACTGAAAGCCTTGCGCTTGCGGCCAGGAAGGAGGCGTCCGAACCCAAAACCCGCACCTGTCGGCCAGCCCAAGGTCCTCAATGTGGCTTTCTTTCAAGCCAAAGATAGTCTTCAATTCTTCGCCACTGAACCGGTATATTGGGAGACCATCGATATTGATTCGAGAGTATACGTGCCCGATGCCGAACCGCTTGGCCACAATTATACCAATTCGTTCTTTCTGCCTCATGTCAAAATGCACTGGCTTGCAGTTGAGTCGCAGCATGAAAGTTGGTTCCGCAAACTGTTTCATTTCATACAGAGGGGCAATAATTCGCAGGCCACGGCTACTGACCGAGATGGGCTCCACTTGACGGTCGGTTGACTGGCAAAGGACGAGGTTGGCAGAGTGGGCAAAGTCGTCGGGCGACCGAGCAAACAGCCCGGCGTACGGGCCCGGGGTACTGCTCTTCCAAGCGAATATCGTCTCGTCGTCGTACTATTTCACAATCTCTTCCTGGAGACTGATGAACGCCCTCTCTCCTTCCCCGTAGAGCATGGGCATGGAAATTCCGAAGAGTCCTAGGAGGCTGTAGGCAGTATCCTCAGGCCGCGTCGTCTTCCTTTTGGACGACCACGACATCTTCCTCGCCACGCTAATGAGTCTTAGATTGCCTCCCTGTAATGCCATGGGATCGACGCCAGATATGCGATGGAGCTGATCGAGGAGATCAGCCTTCGACCCCTGAAACACCCAGTCCTTGTCGAAAAAATGGATCTCTTTCGGCGCAATCATCTCTTGTAGGGTCCATCCCCGAGTGAACCAGTGGCTTTCACTTAGCACCACGTCTGGGAGGTCGCTGAGGTAGGCGTAGCAGACGGCGGAGTCACGATACCAATTGAACATGGAATTGATGGCTTCGGATAGTTCGCTCGATGAGGCTTTGTTGATGCAGATCGTATCCACCCACAGGTACTTGTATCCGTCCTTAATTGCTTGGCCACATGCCTCCCAGATCTTATACCATCCCGACTTTGTCGTGTGGTCGACTTTCTCGTCAATTAGGTCATCGTAGACCACCTCTTCCTTACCCCACGTATGTGATAAGATGGCATAGCGTGACTCTTTCACTTCCGCCGAGTCATACAGCAGGTGTCGACCCGAGCCCACTCGGGCCCAAACCAGGCGTCAGTGGTGTGCTTTATCTGCTCGCAAATCTTGTGATCTTCTTGCGTCCCTTCTTGGCCTTGACCTTCTTGACACAAATGCTACCGGATGGCAAAATGAACTGATACTAGACGAGACGCATGGTCTGCTTCTCACTGTTTGCTACCTCCCCCTTGTTGCCCACGATGCATGGCTCTCCGAAGACGGCCAGCTTCCCAATTCTGCGGTACACATCCTGGCCCTTTATCTCAATCCGCTCAACAATCAGGGCATACACACACGCGTCCTCCGACTCCCTCGTAGGCGTCACCTCCCCAAACGGCGTCCCATACCCCGTGACGACCCTCGACCTCTCAATTTCCGCGTGCACATTCGTCTTCAGATACCGATACCCTTGAATTACTTCCGAGTCCTAGAATATGTCGCCTCCCACAGCTAGCCACGACCACGAAGGCGCGCGGTATGTGGTTTGGTATGTGGCGTTCACGGTATCCCAGAGCATCCAGCGGAGGAGACCGCTTGACCACAGTCCAGCGATATACTTCGTTTTTGTCCCCACCGTGCCCTGAAGTGCCTTCGCAATCCCTGCTATGGTGACAGGTCGGTCGCTATCGAAACTGAGCTGCCGGTTTGTGTAAGACACCACCTCAGACCAGTACTTCGCAAACTTAAGGTTGTTACGGTGGTCGCGACTTGATGGGGAAACCCCGAAGAGGATTACCCGTCGGGAAGAAATATCCAACCTGGTCTGGCTGAAGCGCTGTTCTGGAGTGCAGTGAGGTCACGCTTAGTAAAGAGGTGGTGGGGTGACCGAAGGCTACATTTTCTTCCATCAGATCCCTTTAGTAGTCCATTTGCCCGCCTGCGGGCACTTACCTTTGAGTATTGTCCTACCAATGTTCAACCCCCCAAAAGATTCCCCGCAGGAAGGCCCAGCCTCTTCTTGATCTTTTGCAAAGAGTCGGAAATCCAGCCCATCTCACGGCTCCAATCGCCAGGGGCGTTTCCAAAACAGCTGTAGCATCCGCTCAGTAACGCGAGTATAGACATGTGGCTAAACGAGCCCATATTGTCGTGCAAGAAGTACTCCAACGACTGGCAGACATTCTTCGCCATGGTTTGCCACGTGCTGTCGCGTTCGCGAATCTGTTGGACGGATGCAATAGTGAGGTGGCTGCCGTTTTCGGTTGGTACCAACAGCTTGAGCCTGTCGTATGCATGGCTGAGCTGGTTGTGAATCACCATCATATTTGACCAATATGTAGCAACGGTTAAGGCGATGGAGAAAGAAGGGAACTTGAAGGAGATGGGGAAGAATTTCCCAGACTTCTCGTCGTCCAAGCGACTTTCGAGAGTCGAAAGCTCTGGCCAGTAGAGCGGGCCGGAAACAGACTTGCTGAAATTCGCATGCAAGTCTTGCAGGACTGACTCCACCTTCAGAAATTTTGAAACGACTCCATGAAGACCAGCTCGTAGTAGGTCTCGATCTGTCTCTTGAGATGTTGCATCGAATTCTCCGAATATGGCCGGGAGGTCAAAGAGCGTGTCGACAAGCTCGTCGTGCGGAGATTTTGGTAGGAATTGCCATGGCCGGGTAACCCATTCTGGACGGGATAAGAATGTTCCATGGCGCTGTATGAGGCTTCTGTGGATCTTTAAGGCTGCTTAGTGGATTCCAGAGACCAGGCTGGGGTCAGAGCGAAACTCACTTGCTGTGCTCGAAGGTCCAAGAATATGCTGTGGCCCAGCGGCGAAGCACTTGCATCTGGCCCTCGTAACTCGAGCAGCATCATCGCGCCCCTCATGTGAGCCATGTACGCGCTTGCCGTACCTCCCTCACTCCCAGTGAGTTCGTATAGCGACAACGCCACGCATGCCGCCAGCGTTTCGTCTGAGAGCCGGGTCTGGGGGTTGCACACGGCTGACTGGAGTTGTTTCAGGCTGTCCACATACAAGGAGCGGCATTGGAGGGCCAAATTTGCGTCATTGTTCAGCTGGGCCACCCGAGAAGCAAAGAATGCAGCAGTGGATGTCTTGAGCGCCGGAGATTGCATTTCGACGTCCCGCAGCTGCAAGAGCCAGCTCGGGGGGAGGAGGGATTTCGGGCCGTGTGTGCTCAGCATGTCGGGCGGCAGGTAGTGATTCAAGAACAGACAGTGGAATTGGTGTGCCATTGTCGGCTTGGCGGATATGTGGCCAGGCAAAGTCGGGGACAGGAGGCGTTCCATCCAAGACAGGGGGGCTCCGGTCCGTTGAGGTGGATATGCACTGAGAGACGGCTGCTGTGGTTCAGCCCTTCTCCACCTGCCTTGATGCGTGACAGTGGTCTCCTCGTGTCCTGAGTCCGTTCCACTGGCGAGTCTCACGTCACGCGAAAAGACATAGCCGAGTCTCCGTTTGTAGCCAGAGCATGGGCGATTCGACTTCCGGCAGTTGCCACAGAGCGGAGTCTCTTGGTCACACTGGCGAGCCGTGTCAGCATCGATCAGAGCGGTGAGAAGCGACCAGTGCACTCGGAAGGAGATGTTCACAAACCCTGATCTTTCTCTGGATGCACGTGTTGCATCCCTTGGATCTACCGGGGACACCAACCATATTCGCGAGACTTCGGTTCGTCGGGCCCAGGACACGTCCCACGGCTGCGGAGCCAGCTTGTGGAAATGAGGAGATGTCAAGAAAAGCTCAAGGAGATGCGAACGACAAAATTCCCACCCACGTTGGTCGTCACTTCCGTTGTCTGGGCTCGGATCACGACGCGGCTGAAGATGCGGAGGGGCAGCTGTGACGCTAAACCGCTTTGGGCCGCATTGTGCGAGGAAAGTGGGGCGAGACAGGCAGGGTTGCATTGGGTTGTTAATGCCTGTGTAACTCTCCTTGTCGATAATTGGTCTGTGGGTCTGTGGTTGCATTGCGAGAGTGTATTGTTGCCCGCGAGATCATCTTTGCTGCTTTAAGCCACATTCTGCGAACCAGTGCCTTATCCACGGTCTTGAACCGCTCGCTCCGGTCCCACCCTGCACGCCGGCCTGTTATAAAGTGGGGCTTTCCTCTACGGGTCCCTTCAGTTGGCCTCAACGAAGAAAGCTCCTTCTGTCCGAATCATTTTTGAAACACTTCATTCCTTCTTTTTAGACAAATCCATCATTCATTCTTGCTTCTCCGAACTAACAGCCACAATACTTGGTCGGCAACATGAACATTACCAAGATGTCTTCAACTACCACCGCCAGTCCCGTGCCCGAAGTCAGTCTTTCACCCGAGGAGGAGACTGCGGAAAAGAGAAAAAGGGACACATATCGCCGGAAGATCATCTTCGGTCTCTTTTGTCCTTTCGCCCTCCAATCTTTGGACTTCACAATTATCGCCTCGGCACTCCCTTTCATAGCAACCGACTTCAGTGCGTTCCTCCTTTTCTTTTTTCCATGGCCCAATGTGCTCTCGTGGTTATCGGCTGACAATCCCTGGCTGGTACCAGACGAGATCAAACAGCTCAACTGGATCGTGTCGGCCTTCACCCTCACTTCGGCTGCATTCTTGCCCTTCTGGGCGCAGCTAGCCGACATCTTTGGTCGCCATCTAGCCCTCCAGGCTGCCACAGCAGTCATGCTGGCCGGTTCTGCAATCTGTACCGGCACGTCCACTTTCAGTGTGCTCCTCCTTGGCCGCGCTCTGCAGGGCGTCGGCGCCGCCGGAGTCAACATCTCGATCCGCACCATCCTGGCCGACCGTGTCTCTCTGGCAGATTACGCGCTCAATTGGGCCATCTTCACACTGGTTTCAGGCGTCAGCATCAGCTGTGGCCCTGTAATCGGTGGCTATCTGACGCGCGTGTCGTGGCGCTGGTGCTTCGCGATCAACCTGCCTGTCGGTGTCGCCTCTATCTTCATCGTGCTCTTTTTGCTCCGCCACGAGCTTCTGGGTCCGCAGTCTCTCCCGGAAATGGAAAGTGATGGGCACGATGGGTTGACTCGTCATGGCCGTTTTCTTGCCCGACTGTCCACAGTTGACTACGGCGGCCAAATGCTGTTCCTGTTGGGTCTAGGCCTGCTTATCCTGGCCTTAACCTGGGGAGGCGGCACATACTCGTGGAACAATCCGGCCGTGCTGGTACCCCTGGTCATCGGCAGTGTCCTGTCTGTCTGCTGGATTATTTACGAGAGCTCCATGGCACCAGGATCACACATGTCTCACGTCTTCCCCAACCAAACACCCATGATGTCTTGGGAACTGCTTTCACAACGAGACATTGGTTTGCTCTTCTTCATCAACTTCACCACCGGAATTGCCTCGTTTGCCGTCCTGTACTTCCTAAACCTTTATTTCGTAATTGTTGAAGGACGGAGTTCCAGCGATGCTGGGATCGCTTTATTGTTTTATATCCCTGGATCAGGAGTTGGTGGCTTGATGGCAATGTTTTCTTCCAATGTCTGGCCCCGCCAGACCCTTCCCCCTCTCTTACTTGGCAGCCTTACGTCTGCAGTTGGTATGACCGTTTTGGCATGGGCCGTCCATGTCAAGAGCACGAACGTGATTTATGGCATGATGGCCCTGGTAGGCCACGGCGTCTTGGTACGGATGAATCCCGGTTCATTACACGGCCTGGCTTACTTTCCAGCTATGACGGCGCAGATTTCATGCTTGGCAGCGTTCGCATTGCCGTTTGGTGGCCTTGTGGGACTAACTATCATGTCGACTGTATTCATCAACAAGAGCGGCGCTGGTCAACGAGATGCGAAAGACGGGATTACCTGGGCATTTATCGCCATGATCCCGATCATGTGGCTTTGCGTGCTCCTGACAACATATCTTGGCAATGTTTGGATCACAAATGATGGGGGCCAAGAGGTTGTGAATGGCGCTTATCTATGGAATTTACTTGGCGGTAGAAAGTTGAAGAGAGAGCAGACGGCTCGGCGTGGCGGTTCGGGACGCTTGGCACCAATTGGGGTAGAGAAGGGCTTGGACAACCCTACCTAGACAGACAAAATCTTGCGCTACCCCAGAGCCCACGGCAAACACACACAACGGAGACATCAGTAACGTGATGTTTACTGTTGACACCGATGGTTTCACCCATGCACTGTGGCTGTGGTTGCCTATTCGTAATGCGCCGCGCGCGAAACAAATGTTTTCAGGGGGGCGGGCACTCGATGGGATTGGGCAGCTCCAACCCGGCCACGCTGTTCGCCATCGCGATCATTGGCTGATTTGCACACCCTCTCCAATATCCGACAGCTCGCTGTGGGTGGCTTTGCGCCAGCAGATCAAAAGCGAATGCTCCTCGCTAAAACTGCTGGGCAAAGCCTCTAAGTTCATCATTCATCGCACTGGCGCCGACGGCGACGCGTGGGTTCCAACGACTGGCCCTTGCAGCAACATGATCCTTGAAGCCCAAATCACACGCAATAAACAGGGTGCCTTGAAGCGATGATATGGCTGATATCATTGATATTGTTGAGGCTTGGATTGAAAGGTCCGTCGATCCCATCATTCCCAAGCCTGTCAGGATTCCATGACCAACGGCCAACACCATCCATAGCGGCACGCATAGACGCCGGAATTTCGTTGCTTCACCTGCCCTACGAAAAGATACCGCAACAAACGACAGAGACATTGCACAACCAGTCTTCCAAAAGCGCAAAAAAGCGACCGACTCCGAGTTGGAGCATACCGATGGCGCAAGATCAAGGGTGACGTTGCGGAGCCGTAGGTCTGGCCGCCCACCCAACTCTGAACGTCACCCTCTCCGTGTACCTGCTACTGTGCCCAAAGCGTCAGTCCCACCGGAAACTGATCTACTCAACGCCAAAACATCTTCGTGTGATCGGCATCCTCCACCACCACAAGGCCGCGAGAACAGTGGTGATGATCCGAATTCAAAGGGGACACAAATGCAGTCCATTGACCCCAGCCAGTTGCGACCAGAAGAGGGGAGCATACACGTTAGTATAGCCATCGAGTACGGAATTATCACTATTCAGGCACCTTTTAGCCTTCATTGGCCCGAATCATTCATGGACGCAGACTTCGCGCACTCGGTCGGCCTCAGACCGGAAGACCTTTCCCCGTCCTAAATTCGAAGGCTAGCGACGCCCCGAGGATGGATCCGGTGTACGAAGGCTGTGACTTTAGTCTTCAGCTTGGGGGACGAACGCACCCTTTTCTACTCGATACGGATCTTTGTTAGTGATGAACCTGGGCGAATTGGCACATCGATGATTATTGGGCGCCCATGGATCCAGGCACAGGACCTCGAGCGTCACATCATGTGTCGTGAGAGCGTCGGGACCGAAGCACAGCTGCCTGGTTCTTCCGCACTGGAGGCGGTTCCAATAAACCATCCAATCAGTTCCATGTCGACAAACAACCAGGGTAGGAAGCAACCCTCGAGCAGCCCTAGCCTTGGTCCCTATAGCGGTACGTTGCTCACTTCATTAACAGTATTCTTTTGTTTCGACGGGCGAACCATGCGCCCCAGGGGTTAAATTCCTAAAATAGACTTTAAATTCTGACACTCCCATGTAATCTAGATTCGGGAAGCTGGACTTCGATCGAAAGACAAACCTGGGATATCAGTTCCGAAGTTGCGTCCGACACCACTGTCTCAACCTCCGAGTCTGAGCAGGAGGGAATTATTGCACCTATCTCCGAATCTAGGGAAGGGGGACCATCGCCCAAATGGTCTGACACTTCAGCGACAGTTTTCGGTGTCACCCCGAAATCGGACGAAGAGGAAGTTGATAGCGAGGTTGAGGACAGCATGTCAGATGCCACGGACGACACAGACACTATGTCGGAAATAGGCGAGTCTGAGACTGGGACAGCCAATCTCAGTAGGCAACTTCTCCCGGTTCTTCTCTGGATACAGGACATTGTGGTGCTGTGCATCAAAGATACACTGCTACCGGGGGGGTTACCGGTTCAAAGCCCTACCAATCAACATTCCCCAGGGTCCTCGGGCCAAGAGCCTGGCAGTTCTGCTTCCAGTCCATCAGAGACACCCGCGCAAGCCCCCAGAAGTGCCCTGGCCAACAATCAGCAAAGCCGCTCAAACCCCCGAAAGCACAAACTGGACGACAATGACGGAAACGGAGGTGGAGAGACGAACCCAACCCTGAAGTTCTCGGCCAAGACACCGATAGTGACATTTGCCTGTCCCTTTCACAAGAGGTATCCGGACAATGGTCACATGGACAAGATCTGTGGTGAGAGGGGTTGGGAGAACGTTCACCGACTAAAGTAAGTTCTGCAACGTGGCTGTCAAGGAAATTGCCGAGCCCACCGAGAACTCCATTATAACCGTTTTCTTCAGGGAGCACGTCTTTCGGCGTCACAGGAGATTGGACTTTAGCTGCCCTAGATGCTTCGAACTCTTTCCCGATCAGCACAAGCTCAACGACCACATCCGAGCCAGGCCTGAAGACCAGTGCGACATCAGTTCTCCGCAGCGAGAAAGGGAGTGCCTCCGTATCAGCTATGCCCAGGAAAAGAAACTGCAGAAACGACCCAAAAACCTGGCCCAAAAGGAGCGCTGGATTTGGATTTTCCAGATTCTATTCCCGGATATTCCATCGGATCAAATTCCTTCACCCTGTAAGTCGATTGCCCCCCTCCCCGAGGCATTCGAGCGGTAAATACTAACGAGCAACTTTTAGACTACGAAGTCAGTCTTGGCAGTGCCCTCCGGAGCATGGGCACAACTGAGGAATGCGCTGCACAACTCTCACAAATGCTCGAGCCTGGAATTACGGCCGGAGTCAATGATCTCTTCCAGATTGAGCAGTTATCGTCATTTGGCGTTCGGGACCGTCTGCCCCATGTCATCCAAACGGCGATCCAGAACACGCTACGAAATATCCTTCCTAAACTCATCGACTCAGCCGAAGATCAACACAGTCAGCCACCCCCTTCAAGGATAGCCACCAATGCATCATTTTCAGCGCGCAACGTGCTACCGATACCCACCGAGTCCCGGGTTCTTCATTTGCAAGTTAACAACAATGAAAACCCAACCCCCGTCTTCGATTTAGAGAATATGCCACTCCAGCAATATGGGACCAACGTACTCACCGACGTGCAATGGACTGACTTTGCGCCAACACAGCCAGGTCAGAGGCTCATCGATGACCCGAGCTGGATGATCCCAGATTTCACTGGTCAATTTGAGTTCGCCGGTGCACAAGCCGAGTTCCAACAGGACTTCTTGCCGCCTGATGAGGGGGATGGCTTCTTCCAAGGATAAAGCTGAAAGGATGGAGCGGCTGGTAGCACACAGCGCTGGAAGCGAGTTCATATAGCATTTGTACATAACGAACATCATTGGTTCAATAGATGCCATTATTAGACATTCATTCCAGCACCTTCCTAGTACTTGATGCATATTAAATCCTCCAATCACCTCCCCTTCCTATCATATCCAATTTCATAATCATCCAGCTTCTCCTTTCCTATCATCCACACGCCACCCCACTTCAACCACAACCTTCAACCCACTGACTTCTGCGGCCAAACATCCAGCACCGCCTCCTCCCCAATCAACTCAAACTCAAACTTACTAACCGTCGGCTCGTCAATCAACACCTGATACTTCCCCGGATACAGCACTGTATTTCCCATCTCATCATGCCTCGCCACGTCACCCAACGTCCACTTCAGCTCCACCTTCTTCTCCTCCCCGGGCTTGATGTCCCTCACCCTAGCATACGATGACAGAGTCTTGATCGGGTACGGCTTAGGTCCGTACTCGCCCGCTAGGAAGGCGAGGGCTACGTAGTCGGAGGTGACGGAGCCGGCGTTCTTGACTGTCAGCGGGAGGGGGTTAAAGGGGCAGGTGTCCTTGTAGGTGGCCTTGCACTTTTCGAGGAGGGAGGCGATGTTGATTTTCTTGGGGAAGGAGGGGGCGATGGAGGGGGCGAAGGTAGTGTAGCTGAGTCCGAAGCCAAAGGGGAAGATGGCGTTGGGGTACCAGCGGTAGGTCCGGCCGGGGGAGGTGGC
>Ga0247780_1000603_pt1 | contig 32120 bp, 31 predicted proteins | sample UWRJL079202R5_FD_179927 | JGI IMG/M metagenome (GOLD analysis project Ga0247780, IMG submission 179927) | Plant litter microbial communities from Arlington Agricultural Research Station in Wisconsin, United States - UWRJ-L079-202R-5 | ecosystem: Environmental > Terrestrial > Plant litter >... | reverse complement strand
CCACCGGCTCGCCCACCTCCTCAACCTCCCCAGAAGAGGCGCCTCCCTTCCCACACACCCCGACACCGCAGCACCCGGGTCTCTCCCTACCAAAGGGAAACCCACACGGGAAACCCAAGCGCGGCCGCCCGCCCTCGAGCACACACTCGGGCTCACCCAACGAGTTCGACGTGCTCATCAAGCGCCAGCGGAATAATGTCGCGGCCAAGAAGTACCGGCAGAAGAAGGTAGATCGGATCACGGAGCTGGAGGAGGAGGTTGATGAGGTGAAGAAGGAGAGGGATGAGTTAAGGATTTTGTTGGCGAGGCAGGAGGCAGAGACGAAGGCGCTGAAAGAGATGCTGAAGTTGAGGATGAAGGGTGATGAGTGAGGGTTGATACCAGGAGTTGGGGTTTGGTTGTTGTTTAAGTTGGTTAGTTAGTTGTCTGTAGTATGAGCGTGAATGAAAGGATTGAAAAGAAGAAGTTGTGACTTTCAGACGATGTCGGCTCGTGACAGTGATGTCTTGTCCGCATGGGCAGAACTCGGTATAGGGAACGGAGTTGTCATCATGGCAACTGGTGGGTAGGTCTGGAGAATGTTAAATGTGCTTACCGTTCTTGTTATTTCGGTGCCAACTGGCTTAACGGCCGTTGATCTTGCTCGTTTGTGTAGAGATGAGGCCGTGATGTACCCGCCCGGTCTTCATACAAGCCAAGAAGAGGCTGTCAAGCCGCGGTTCTTCGATTGCGGCTCACCGCCACAACGAAAACGAGAGTTCAAGACCATCTGAACCGCGGTTCCGCTCAAAATAAACACCTCGACCAGTTGCATCAACAGCGAGGCCTTCTTGAATCGGGAACTGCAGCTTACATCATGATCATGATCATGCTCATTTCTCTCTCCAACGACACGACACTCAGCCTTATATCACAAAGCAGATGGCTCATAATGATTTCACACGCCCCCTGCTACAGACCTCTCAGGGCCCCATCCACGGCCAGCCAAAAATGGTAGACCGATGCCAACTATCGCGTCTGGAGTCACACCGGGATCCTTCCGGTCTTACGGGGGCGTTGGCCAAGAATAAATGGAAACCGCCTACATGTACATGATGCCAGTGCGAGAATTCTGGGCGATCGCCAACAAACGGGTTGCGTGAATAGGTACTGTATCGCCTTCCCGTGGCCGGAACGGAAGCTTCCAGGCGAGGGTTTTGGTCTGGGCCATGTTATTTCTAGCGTTTGGAAACTCAGTAGGTACCTTTCGAACTGGACGTATGTCCTCGATTGTGCTAGCGTTGTCAGGCACGAATTCACCATTCCTGTCGGCGCTATGGGTGTCAACGTCCTGGTCACGTCATGCTCATGCTCGGCGGGCTGGCAGGGGTTTAAACATGGTCGAACTTGTGGAAGAATTATCTCTTAGCCCTGGGAGATTGATCGATACGGTATTAGAGACATCACTAGCAATCTACCTACGTTACGCCGCCGTATTGGAGTCTCAAGAGGTCTTGTAGAGTTCTGCCAGTCTGAATAGACCATATAATGGCCCACCCGAACGTAACTGTTGCATTTCCCAATGCAACGAAGCGATACATGCCTCTCTCAAAATGGTACACTGAAACCAGAGGGATTGGATAGAACTGAATAGACTAGATTCTACCAATCTATCCTTCTTCTCTTCCGTAGGTATACTACCAACTGGTCAACTGTGGTTCCACCACGAAGGCTCCGTTCCGTTAGTAGGGCCCATACTCCGTCAGCTACATGGTAAACATGCAAACAGCCTCAACTAGGCCCTCCCGGCTTGGTTGGATCCTTGACCCCGACCTCGTCGAAAATCCCAGGCTGCAACCTCGTCAGGGGTCCCAGGCCGGAACCTCTCCGGGTTCCAGACCCTAACCCTGCAACCTCCCTAGTGAGACTCATAATGTGAGGAGCTTGGTATTTGCTGTGTCTTCGTCGCTGAGGTGGGGGAAGCGTCTCCCGCCAAAAACCAGGTGATTTCACAATGCGCGGTTGTTGGCCGTGAGAACAACTGCGTGCTGACCAACGGCAGTTTGGTGCCCCGTGGGTACATGTGCAGTGGGGGAGCGCCAAGCTCCGAGTACCACTGCAGACTGGGATGCTTCGATCCGAATATAAAACCGGCGTCCGTATCAAGCTCGCCGAAGGGATGGTGTGGATTCTGAATTTCCAGGTTCCTTCCAGGTTTGCAATCTCAAATTCCATTCGGGCGATCATTCGGTTTGGGAGGAGTTCCATGTGGATGGACGGTGGATGGTGGGGTGCTCTTTGTGCGGAAGGATGCAGCCCCACAATGGATCAGAATGAATCATATTGATAAGCCTGATCCACAGGCCGGGAAGGGTCCTCGCAAGTGATTCGCTACAGTTAATACATTTTGGAAAACCATAAAGTCGTTGCAACCAGCACCGAATGGCCCAATATTAATACAACGGCAATCTGTAAATGTAAAACTAATTTCCAATACGCGGTAACATGACTGAAACTTTTTTTGGACTCTTTTGTTTGCCTATTTGTTATTGGAGCGCAGCCTGAACCTGGGGCTTATACGGAGTGATTGGTTTTATGTTGGGGCCGCGTTCGACCGCCGCGCCCGGCGTCCGCTAGCGCCAAAGGCCGGCAGTGGTTGGGATACCCAAAGAGCTATCGGAAGGGATCGCTGGCTTCCGCAGCGCTCTTTGAAGCGCCCTTAAGGTACCTTCTCCGCTCTTTGTTTTTCGATTCTCATTTGCGCGTTGGTTTGTAATGCTGCAGATTGCTCAGCCAAGAGTTACTCCTTCCAGATCGGACTGTGGGCCGCGAGGGCACCGTCAGCACCTCACCGCTTGGTGATGATATAATTTCGATCGGCACACGAATTCGTGCTCCCAGTGCCCCGCAAGAGCCTAATTGACAGTGCGCGCTATACGCTTCGACGCGATTCATGTGGTCTGGAGCGCTGCCGGCTTGCATGTCGCATGTGGCATCCCTGGGTTGCTTAGCTATGCCCCCCGCTGCAGCGCAACGGGACATGGGAGGGAGTGATAACGACTGGATGCGACTGAATAAGAGCCCTTGTTCCGCCGTGCGTCCCGGATGCGCACACTAAGCTGCTCCCGGATTTCAGAGCCCTGCCAGGTCGCCCGGACTTAGCCCGATCCCGGACTTAGATTTGTAAACCCATTGACTTCTCGCATGGCACCTATATCTTGACTTGAGCCCCCGCCGCGTTGCTTGCGGCGCTTTGTTGTCGTGTTTCTCCTTCTCATTCCAAAGCCTCCCATCGCGCCTGCTTTCCCTCCCTCGCAAAGATGTGGGGCCAAGCACCCGAAGGCGCCTTGCGAACCCGAGCGGCAGAGACCCTCCCTGAAGAATTGCACCATCGCCAGGAAAGTCGCCCGCAGCAAGATGACGAAGACAACGCCGCCGAAATCTCGGGCGGCACCGCCGAGGTGCCGAGCCCGAACAACGGCTCGATTGGCGGCAACAACCCCACCGATGGCACCTGGGGCGAGCGCGACGTCGGCGGGCCCGTTTGCCTGGAAACCGGCATGAAATCATTCGGTGGTCTGCGAGACGAGCTCACCACGCGATTGAGCACCACACACTCCCGCGCCACTTCGGTCGCATCCACTACCCGCCAATTTTCCACCGCACGTCGACCCTCCCGCGCCACGTCGGTCGCATCAGTAGCCCGCAGGGACGGCCTATTCCAGCGCCTTGCCTCCCGGATAACCAACAGGTCGGCGGTGGTCGCCCCAGAAGACAGCGACGAAGAGACCTCCTCCGTCGATGCCTCCAGCACCGACCAGGACGACTTCCATCTGGAACAGTTCATGCGCGACGGCCACCTCGAGAAGCGCACCGCGTCGGGCGACTCCGCGAAGAAAGTTGGCGTCGTGTTCAAGAATCTCACCGTCAAGGGCATGGGCGGAAATGCCTCGTATGTGCGTACGCTGCCGGAGGCGGTGCTCGGGACATTTGGACCGGACCTGTACAGGATTTTGTGTGGCTGGTTTCCGGCGCTGCGGATTGGACACCAAGGTGGAGAGCTGCGCACGCTCATCAATGACTTCACGGGTGTGGTGCCGCATGGCAAGATGATGCTGGTTTTGGGGAGGCCGGGCAGCGGGTGCAGCACGTTTTTGCGCGTGGTTGCCAATAATCGGAAGGGGTATGCGACTGTTGAAGGCGAGGTGTCGTACAGCGGGATCTCGGCTGAGGAGGCGAGTAAGCATTACCGGGGTGAGGTGGTGTACAACGCCGAAGACGATCAGCACATGCCGACTTTGACGGTGGGGCAGACGCTCAAGTTCTCGTTGCTGAACAAGACGAAGAAGCACCTGCGGGGAGACATGGAGCTCATCATTGACGCACTGCTGCGCATGTTTGCGATTTCGCACACTCGGAACACGCTCGTGGGGAATGGTTATGTCCGCGGTGTGTCCGGGGGTGAGCGGAAGCGTGTCAGCATCGCTGAGACGTTGGCGACGAAGAGCACGGTCACCTGCTGGGACAACTCTACGCGAGGACTGGATGCGTCAACTGCGCTGGACTATGCGAAGTCGCTCAGGATCATGACGGATGTGTCAGACAGGACCACCATCGTGTCGCTTTACCAAGCCGGCGAAGGGATCTACGAATTGATGGATAAGGTTCTCGTCATCGACGAAGGGCGCATGCTCTTCCAGGGACCGGCGGGCGAGGCGAGGCAGTATTTCGAGGACCTTGGGTTCCACGCGCCGCCACGCCAAACAACTGCCGATTTCTTGACGTCAATTTGCGATACCAACTCGCGAACATTCCGCGAGGGGTTTGAAGACAGCTGCCCCAAGACGTCCGCGGAGCTTGAGAAGGCATTCCGCGCCAGTCCCGCATACCAGAAAGTCCTCGCCGAGGTTGCGGACTTCGAATCCCATTTGTCCCGGACGGGCCATGTTGACGCCCGCGTCTTCCAGGAGTCTGTCCAGCAGGAGAAGTCGAAGCGTGTGAGAGACAGCTCGAGTTACACCGTCAGCTTTTGGAGACAGGTCTTGGCGTGCACCCGCCGTGAGTTTTGGCTCATTTGGGGTGACAAGACTGGGCTCCTCACCAAATACACCACCATCATCAGCAACGGGCTCATCGTCAGCTCTCTGTTTTACAACACTTCGCCCACGACGTCAGGTGTTTTCCTTCGCACTGGCGTGGTCTTCTTCTCCATCATTTTCCTCGGGTGGCTCCAGCTCGCTGAGCTCATGAAGGCCGTTGAGGGACGCGTCGTGATCGCACGCCACGAATCCTACGCATTCTACCGACCCAGCGCCGTGAATCTTGCCCGAGCCCTCACCGATCTCCCCATGTTGATCCCACCGACCATCATCTTCGGCGTCATCATGTACTTCATGACCGGGCTCGACCTAGAACCTGGAAAGTTCTTCATCTACCTCCTTTTCGTCTACGTTAGCACGATTTGCTTCACCGGGCTCTATCGCATGATGGCTTCGCTCTCGCCAAGCATCGACGACGCCGTCCGGTTCTCGGGAATAGCGTTGAATCTCTTGATCATTTACACCGGTTCGTGACCAGGGAGAAGAAAACAACTTGCATTTTTAACTAATGTTACCTACAGGTTACGTCATATCTAAGCCAATTCTCCTGTCGCAGAAGATTTGGTTTGGCTGGATTTACTACATTAGCCCGGTATGGGTAACAGGATGAACGTGTTGCGCAAGAGTGGAGGCTAACTTATCCCAGGTCAGCTACGCTTATGAAGGCGCCGTATCAAACGAGTTGCACAACAGGTTCTTAGAATGCGCGCCAGCCCAACTCGTCCCTCAGGGGTCAGGCATCGAACGCGCCAACCAAGGATGTGCGATTGCCGGAGCAGTACCGGGAGGTGGCGGTGTCCTGGGAGACGACTACCTCGCCTCGCAGTTTGACTACAGCCGAGCCCACCTGTGGCGCAACTTTGGCGTTGTGATTGCCTTTTCGGTCCTTTACCTGCTTGTAACCGTGATCGCCACGGAGACGATATCTTTTGTCGGTCCTGGCGCAGGCGCTCTGGTCTTCAAGAAGCCCAGCCACTCCAAGAAGCGAGTTAAGAAGGCCGCCAAGGCCGACGAGGAGAAGGCAGGGTCATCCGGAGAGTCGTCCGTGCTTTCAACAGCATACCGATCGCAAACACAAGATGAAGTCCTTGGGTCACTGGCAAAGAGCGACAAGATCTTTACATGGGAGAATCTCACCTACACCGTGCCCACCCCCCAGGGCCCTAAGCGACTTCTCAATAAAGTCCACGGTTATGCCAAGCCCGGCGTCATGGTAGCTCTGATGGGAGCGAGTGGAGCTGGCAAGACGACTCTGCTTAACACTCTGTCGCAGAGACAGACGGTCGGGGTTGTCGGCGGCGACATGCTAGTGGATGGCAATGCTCTTGGGGCGGACTTTCAGCGAAGCACTGGTTTCGTTGAGCAGATGGATCTGCACGACGAGACGGCAACGATCCGGGAGGCTCTGGAATTTTCGGCACTACTCCGACAGGAACGCACTATTTCCCGCAAGGAGAAACTCGAGTACGTCGAGAAGATCGTCGACCTCCTCGAGCTCCGAGAGATTCAAGACGCAATTATTGCGTCCTTGGGCGTGGAGCAAAAGAAACGACTTACGATTGGTGTTGAACTCGCCGCCAAGCCTTCGTTGCTCCTTTTCTTGGACGAGCCCACCAGCGGTCTCGACTCTCAGTCTGCAATGTCGATTGTCCGGTTCTTAAGGAAGCTCTGCGCGGCAGGACAAGCCATCATCTGCACGATTCACCAGCCGTCTTCTGACCTGATTCAGGAGTTCGATAAGATCCTGGCTCTCAACCCCAACGGAAATGTCTTCTACTTTGGTCCTGTGGGTCAAAATGGCAGCGCAGTGATCAAGTATTTCGCTGATCGGGGCACGGAATGCCCTCCCGGCAAGAACGTTGCCGAGTTTATCCTCGAGACAGCCGCCAAGGGAGGCCAGAAGGTGGAGGGCAAGCGCCTCAACTGGAACAAGGAGTGGCGCGAGTCCGCCGAGAATAGGGAGCTCCTTGAGGAGATCCACCAGATCAAAGTCGAACGCAGTCGTCAAGTTGAGGAGCAGGCGGCAGCGGCAACAACAGTCCAGACGAAACACGAGTTCGCTGCCCCAGTTTGGGACCAATGCGTGCAGCTCACCAAACGCATGTTCATCCACCAGTGGCGCGCCCCATCGTACATATACGGCAGGCTATTCGTCGCCTTCATTGTCGGAGTATTCAACGGCTTTACGTTTTGGAAGCTCGGAAATACCGTCGCCGACATGCAGGGACGCATCTTCACTTCCTTTCTCATCATCATGATTCCCGCTACCGTCCTCAACGCGGTACTGCCCAAGTTCTACTCGAACCGCGCGCTATGGGAGGCACGGGAGCACCCCTCGCGCATCTACGGGTGGGTTGCCTTTTGCACGGCCGAGGTCCTCTCCGAGATCCCTGGCTCCCTGGTGGCTGGCATAGTGTACTGGCTGCTATGGTACCTTCCCACGGGTTTGCCTTACGAGGCACCAGTCTCCGGCTACGTCTTCCTCATGACTCTCCTGTTCTTCCTGTTTCAATCCAGTTGGGGCCAGTGGATCTGCGCTTGGGCACCAAGCTTTACTGTCATTAGCAATGTTCTGCCGTGGTTCCTTGTCATATTCTCCCTCTTCAACGGTGTCGTCGTGCCGTACACACAGCTCAATGTCTTCTGGAAATACTGGGTATGTCTTCTCCCTCCCACCATACTACCACAGTTCATACTAACAAACCTACCCATAGCTCTACTGGCTCAATCCAAGCACCTACTGGGTCAGCGGCGTCCTGTCAGCCACGCTCACAGGCCAGCCCGTCCGATGCGCCGCCAACGAAGCTGCCTACTTCGACCCCCCCTCTGGCCAGACTTGTCTGCAATTCGCAGGCGATTTCGTCCGCCAGGCCGGCCAGGGTTACCTCATCGACCCGAACGGCACGACAAACTGCGGCTACTGCCCGTTCGCAAGTGGAGATGAGTACCTTAACTCACTGGGCATTGAGCCGGGGCACAAGTGGAGGGACTTTGGTATTTTCCTGGTGTTTTGCTTTACGAATTGGATGTGAGTGACTCCCATTCCTGATTGTGAGTCAGCAGGGAAGTTAATCATAACTTTTGAACAGGCTCATCTACTTCTTCATTTGGAGCGTTCGTGTCAAGGGGTGGACGTTTGGCTTTGGGCCGCTGTTTAGTGTTGTCGGAAAGGGGGTCGACGCCATCAAGGGGGCGGCGAAGAGGTTGTTTAAGAAGAAGAAGGGCACCAAGTCAGAAGTCGCGCCCTGAGACTGTACCGTGGAAGGGTAAATTTTAAGGTTTTGATGTAGAAGGCTAATTCTTAGAGAAGAGATGGGTTGAGGGATTGAAAAGGGGTGCTTTAGGTTAGAGAAGTAGGAACTCTTCTCAGGAATGCAATGTAGCATCGAATGGCATCATCGAACCACTCCACATGACACATTCTCATCCAGAAGCACACATGTTGTGCCTGGTGGACCTTTTTCGTCCGGTTCATGCGTGTAAACAATCGTTGGTCTGACAGTCTTAGTCAACCGGATTCGCGCGATGCTCTCCGAACAAACAATAGCAAAGGAGCTGCAAACCCCCATGGGAACAAATAACCGTCAAACGTAAAATGAGTCTGCCAAGCGGGCTTCTATGACTGTTAAATGCATGGACTGTTATTATTTATGTCAAGCCCACGCTCAACATGCTCGAACAAGATGATACACTTCTTCCAACGTTCAGGCGACGTTACAATCCCCTGCCATGGGCGTATTATATACCTACCTAGTCACAACGTGGCCAGCAAGGATGGGTCTGCTACAATGGAGATAGATGCCTCGGATGCATCATCCGCTCCTGCGGACAAGGGTGTCGATGCGAGGAACTCGACGAGCCCAACCTCGGATTCGACTGGGCAGATAGACGGAGACGAAGTTGTGGTGAATGATGTCGATCACCGTCAGGCCGCATACAAAGTCGCACCTGATGCCAGTCATCTCCACCCAGTGACGAGATTCTTGCCTTCCACCGTAGCCGCCACAGTCAAGTTCGCCGAGCAGACAGGGAAGCATGCTGGAGCAGCCCATGGAGTTTCCACACTGGCACTGGCGGGTTAAGGGGACTCTGGACCTTACAGTGAGATGTTCCGCTAATATCTGCAGTCTGGTGTACAGCGAGGGGGATTTCCTTCTTGTGCCGTCAGTCGTGCGGGCCGATGAGCAGGGAGTCATCAAAGACCTAGATTAGTGCGAGGAGCGGATCATATGCCCGATTGCGGAGAGGAGTACATTTTATATACCGAGCTGCCAACGTGCATCGGAGCGAAGGGATAAAACCTGCCACTCACAGACCCTGTACGTTACGGGGAGAGGTACCGACCGTCTGAGACCCGATTTTGTAACCAAGAGCCGGGCCGGAAACAGTTGATGACGGACCCGAAGCCACCAACGAATCTGACGCTGAGTTCTAGAATGAAGACAATGTTTTGGACACGGAAGGTGCGATAGATAGCTCTTCAAACCACCCACAACAGGCCCAAGTTTGCCTTTGATCCAGCCAGTAAGCTTCAGATGATTACAACCGGAAGCGGGGGTGTTTGTTCTTCCTGCATCAATCGCCCTTTCTTGGGGTTGGAGCAAAGCTGGTAATTTTCAACTTCGCTGCGGTCGCATCCTGGCAAGAGCCGCAATTGCGTCCCAATCCCATCACCGACGGCACATCCCACCCGCGGGGCATATCCCCCCCTTCGATACAGTCAGACCTCTCCATAAGAATCGCCTTCGTCGCCAGAATATTATTCTTAGAGAACATATCCATGTACTGTAGGTAACGTCCCGGTGTAATGTAGCCCCACTAAAACCGCCATACAAAACCCTAACCCCCGGACAGCACCCTCGCCCCCGCGATGCTGTGACAGCTGCCAGACTGCAACCGCATTCAACCCCCTTAATTAACCACACCGCAAACAACGCTCATACAACGAAATCTGCGTAAATAAGGATCGGTATACGCTCAGGCGCAGAGGGTTCGACTATGCGACGCTGCGAAGGCGAGAAGCTATTCAGGAGTGTGCTCCATAACGACGGCTCGAACGTTGAAGCCACCTTCAAGGTGAAGATCTGGCAGCAGCGCCCTTGGAGGACGGGGTTGTCAGTGCTCAGGATAGGATTGGAAGTGCGCGGAATTGAAACAGGGTGCCAGTTGATGCTCGAAATTCACACACCCGACCCAGCGGAAGCTGAACGGATATCGGATGATTCCTCGCCGTGGAGCATTGCGCGGGGGTGGATCGAAACCTGTTCCTGCACCCATGATCTCTGCCAAAATGAGTTCACCGGATTTAGAGGAAGCCCCAAGCCGTCGGTGTCACCAAGACTGCTGGAGATCATTCAAGGGAGATAAGGTAACGGGGCTGACGAGAAATCTGTTACAGAAGTCTTCGTCAAGTTGGTTGAGACGAACGGTGGGAGATTGGACCACTCACCTTACGTTGTTTTCGATTACCATTGGGGAAGGAGCGACGTCAAATAGACAGAGGACCCCACTGAAGCCTCCACTGACCTTCATTTGGCACTGCGGGACCAACTTCGATGCTCTATGTCCCTTGAAGAGCTCTCTGAGCCGTTCAGGAAGTCAGCTGTCATTGCCTCCCAGCTCGGCTTCCGTTACTTGTGGATTCACGATCTATACGCCAACCTCTCCGCCGACCCTCTTTCTGAGGCGTCGTATCTGACACTCGCTCTTGTGCATACCTACGCCGCTTGCACCGTCTCGGCCGCAGAATCTCCAGGCTTGCTGTCACACATTAATCCTCGACACGATGACTGCCCTCTCGTGTTCAAATTCCCATGGGCAGGCGGGAAACCGTCGGCAATTACCGCTAGAGCTCCGATAACCCAAGAAGTGGGATCCGGCGGAATCAGCATGCTGTTCGAAGACTGCGTCGATGGTCACCCGCCAAACCGTCAACATCGGTTCTTTCAGGAAAGACTGCTTTTGCATCGCATACTATTTGTCTGCGAGAACGACACCCTCTTCTTTGACTGCAACACTCTACGTGCGACCTCTTGCCACCCGGATGGTAAACCGTATTTTCCACCGCCCCCATCCGACAACCGAGAATTCACTTGCACCACAACCAGCCGAAACTTGCAACTGGAGCAAGCCCGCTTCTAACCTACACATACCGAACCCGGAAGAAGATTATCGATACCGAGAACGGAGCTTGGAAGTTTGAGACTCTGGTGGTACCAACACCTGAAGTCTCCGTTGTACCCAGTGTGCAGGAGCGACTGGAGCTGTTGCAGGGAGTTCGGGCTTGGAGGAGATACCGCGGGTCGTTCCACCGACTCCTCCGTCCCGGAATGGATGGAAAGAGGGAGTTACAAGAGGAGGAGTACAATAGTCGATGGGCAGAGAAGATGACACTGAACGAGGCTTGGTTCGACCTCGTTGGTGCGTACACGTCCTTGGAACGATCGTCATTAACCTCCAACTTGGATTCCCTCAAGGTTATCGCGTCCCTCATTGCACAGGCCCATACTGCTGATGGAAGCCAAGTCGAGTTCTGCCAAGGGCTTTGGTTAAGGCTCATGTCTTTCAGCCTGCTTTGGTTCAGGGCGGACCCCCGGATATCTCCCTCCGTTAGCGATGGAGCTTCGTCGCGTGGAACACCTACATGGTCATGGGCCGGCATCGACGCACCCGTCTCACACGCCCTGGCAGGTACGACGAAGAAGTTGAAGCAAAGTCAAGAAAAACTCGAACGATCAGGGAGACAGGGCTTACAGCATGTTCAACCCCCCTCACTAATCCAGTCAGGAGACCAGATGTGGCGCGCAATCCGCGTCATCCCGCTCATAGGAGAAGCTGTTGTTCCTGGGCTGCCTTCTGATACAGGCAACCAGAGCCTCGAGATCTCACGTTTTTGCGAGCTGTTTCCGGTAAACAAGGTATCCAGTGAAGTGGCGGCGGAGATGGTTTATAATGACCCAGAATAGTCATACGTGCCGCCCGAGATGGCAGCATATCTTTTGCCGCTAGCAACAGTCCTTCACCCCACCAAGGGAGCAGGTGAAGTCTGTGCAGTAGATCTCTGGAGACAGAACCCAAAAGCAGACGTACACGGCATCATCGTTGCGGAGAACCAAGGTGACTCCGGAGTGGAGTATTCTCAGGTGGGATACCTCAAAGCTCAACGGTCCGACATCGTCGAGGAGATAATCATGACGATCGATAAAAAAGACCCGAGGAGGGTTCTTACGCTGCAGTGATGGGGAGTGGCCATGACAACCGATGGGGATGTAACTGGAAGTCATACTATCGCACTGTCTCTATCCAATACAAGCACAAATGCCACAGGACCCAACCTCCCACTCTGTGCTGTGCTCCCATTCACACATCGCTCGTTATTCCTTGATCCAGAAGACACGAATGTCAGCTTCAGTGCCTCTTCTGCGCGCAAAGCTCGGTCGCGGATGACACCGGGCTGTTATCTAAGTACACAGGCGGCGGCGGCGGCGATGGCGTTGACGGTTGGCCCTGATGGGCCTCAATGCCCTTGGGGGGATACAGGGGTTGAGGATGCAGAGGTTGAGGTTGAAATTGCATTTGGGGAGGCTGGTTGAGCGCCTGGGCTGCTGCCGGGGGGTAGTACATCTGTTGCCCGGCAACCGGCCGTGGTTGGATTGGGTTGAACGTCGGTTGGGGATAGACTGGCTGGGGGTAGCCCGACTGCTGACCGTAGAACCCGGACTGCATCGGCGCCGGCGTGTTCTGCACCATGATAATGGTTTGTTGCCTCCCCATACGGTTGCGCACGTTAGTCTCGTAGCAGGCGATAACGAATGTGGTGAAGTGTAGGATGCTGACGGAGTCGTTAGTGTTGACACAACGCGGATGTTCAGGTCCAAACCCACTCAAGCACGGCGCCGATACCGAGGAGAGCCTGACCCTTGCTCACGATAGCCCTGGCGGCGTTGCTCACATCCAAACCGAAGCCCGTATAGCTAGTCGAATCATGGTTACGAGCATACAGAAGGCTGGAATAGCTGCTGGACGAGAGGACAGACGCTCCAACACCGACAAGGGATAGAACAACACACGTAGCTGTCAGCCCGAGCCAGATGATCAAGTCGAGGCCGACGTTCGCGCCGGGGTGTATTCCCCTGTGACCTCCACGCGTCAGGAGGCATATTCCTTCAGCGAGGTTCCAGGCGAGGGAGAGAAAGCCTGCGGGCGCGACAATCAGGAAGGGAATCGAGGTGAAGAGGCCCAAGTTCATCAGCGATCCAGCCAATGCGACCAGGGTGACGGAGAAGATCAACATGATTGAGCGGAGGATGAACTTGGATATCCACATCCCCTTTGGGGAGGTGTACTTTGGGGGCGGTTTCTGGGCCTCCATTTTGGCAGGGGAGTAGAGCGCTGCAAAGAAACAGACAAAAACGAGTGACGGCGCAGAGCTCAAAGTCTACTGCGGGAAAGGGAAATTTGAGAGAGAGAGTGTTTCCAAGCGAGTCAAAGAAAGAGAGGAAGGACGCGGGTCGTATTTACAGCATGGTTGTCTGCGGCTGCGGCTGCGGCTCCGACGGCTGAGGTGTGGTTGACCCCTGAGATGTACGCCAATATTTGCAGCCACATATGCGGGCTATTTCTTTTTTTGCTTTAGCGTGGGTGTGGTGATAGGCGCCTTGGAATGGAGTGTAGCAGCCACCAGATGAGATGGTAAGCTACGGTCCATGCGGCGCTTGGCGGGTTGCGGGTTGCGGGTTGTGGGTGAAACAGGGGGTGTCGGAGCCTTAGGAGAGGTTCAGTGGATGGTGACTGAGAGAGTTTTAATCTTCAGCTCAGCTCAGCTCGTGGGTTGCAACTTAGGAATGAGTCTCGTTTCATTGAAGAAGTTGCTGTTATTTCACTATATAGGTGGTAGTTTTGGAGAATGTCTATTGGAACAGTAATTGACCTACTTTTAATACAGACAGTGGCTTTTAATTATCATGCCAGGAAGGCCTGCTTTACATAAGGTAGGAAAGGTGGTTCTTATGTAAAAGAAACACGTATTACAATGCAAACAAGGCCTCCTATTGCCTTATGTAAGAAGGGCTTGGTAGAACATAAGGTGTTTCCCAGTGTCGGGAAAGCCTATTACCATGCAGATAGCACCTATTATAATCGGAATAAGGCCTTGTATTGTATAACAAAGGTCTGATATAATGTAAAGAAGCCGTTTCCTAATGAAAAGAAGGCCTGTTGTGACGGCAGTTAGGCCTTAGGGGAAGGGCGGGGGCTGGTTAGAATACATAGGTACTGTGCAAGTAGACAGTGGCTACTGTGCCAATAGACATTCTCTACTTTTGGTCACTGGCGGTGGTACCAAATTACTCACTCCTTCTGTGAACTTCAAGTTCCAGTTGCAGCCGAGTGGTTCACAAAGACCGAGTCCATAGATTTTTGAAGTTTCCCTTGCCCAATTGTCACACAAACGGAAGGCTTGTGGGGCATAGAAGTTGAAGTCATTCACGACTCTCACGGCGAGCAGGTGAACCAAACTGGTGAGATTCGAGTAGTTGAAGTTGCCTGAATTCTGGATGGAAATGGGCTCTTTGAGCCCTTATCTATAGGAATAAACTAGAGGAAATGGATGGTGCATTGGCTTGCTGGCTCCGGCGCCGTTGTGGGGTTTGGCTTGCAAATACAAAGCCATCACCACCCCAGTTTTGGTGACACCAAGAGCACTAGTGAAGCACTGGCTCGGCCTGAATTCCAAACCTTGCTCTTTGCTGACTTGTATTTCACTGTTATCCAACACAGTGCGTGCCATCCCTGAAAGGGCTAATCACCCTGAGGGTCGATAACTCGTATCAAGACCCCGACAGGATACGGTAGTAATATATGTCCATCAACTACGTGTCTTCTTCTCAATCCTGTCGTCGCTATACTTTTTACTCCGGCCTAGAAATTAAATTTCCTAGACTTGCATGCTCATGAGGGACCCACTTGCATGTCACGCTCAAGCTGCCTACCATCTAAACAAAGAACAAAAAGGCTTTTCAATGGCACGTATCGATCTGCTCCACATCATACCGGTATTTCGAAAAAGGATGCCAGTCAGAAGATGCCCTCTCCCCAGGTTGCACTAGACAGTGGCGCAGATCTCATAGCTCCCATCTGGCGATGGATGCTCCAAAGACAATGTAAGCTACGCCGTGTCAGTCAAAGGCGAGGTGTCATCCCGCCTGATTTGAAGAATTGTAATGCGTCTGAGTCATGTTACATGGGGGCGTGCTCGCTGCAGCAAATAACTGCTAACTCCACAGTCCACCGGGAAGCACAAGGACAATGACACGACCCCTCAGCACCCACAAAAGTTGCGATGAAGAATGTGTGTCTTGCCGACCCCATTCACACTTCGGGCATTACACTTGTGGCGTCTAGTATGAAGTATCCTATCCCCCGAGTTTATTCTAGCGATTTTGGCTTGGGGACAGAATTACGGGCGGTAGCATTAGGGCCGACCAATCACAAGTCAGCGCACGAAGCTTCCACAGTTGAACCTTAGGCGAGGAAGTCTTCGCCTCCCTTTCACAAGATACTATCCAGGACCAAAGCGATCGAATACGATGGCTGCGCCGCTATGGGCGCCGTAGGTGACGACGTCATGCGCGCTCTGGGAATCATGTATAAGGATGCCAAGGTACCGGATTACAACAAGAAAGCGCATAGACGCCGCATCTTTGGTCGCGACACGAACGACCTGGGTGGTGTCAATGGTCGTCGCCTTGGTGACGCATTTGAGTTATTTCTCATTGGTGCCCTGGTACTGCAGCATGGCAGAGGGCGTGATTGCCGCAAAACTCGTGCGCCACGAAACCGCCAAGCATGAGAATGCTGACCTATCCAAATTCAAGCACCAAGTGCCATTCCTGAAGGAAGCCAACAAACTCAACTTCGAGGCCAAATATGAACACAACGAGAAAAGCGGGAGGAAGTTCGAACTGCTCAAATCCGAGTACTTTGATGGCGAACTGGCCGGGCTGCCCAAAGTCCCGGAAGTTGTCCCGTACGAGTTGCTATACAAGACGGTAAAAGAACTGAGTAGAAAAGAAGAGGAAGCCAAGGCATCTAAGCAAGTGGAAGAGGAAACCAGCTCAGGTACGGGAGAGGAAAGACCAACCAAAAAGGCCAGGGGGGCACGGGAAGGAGAAGGACATGCCAGGTATGTCGAGGAAGCCGAGGACGCCACCAACAGAGTAAAACTGCAGGCTTAGGGCGGCTAGCTGCTCTGCTGAGATACGTTGAGTGTTAATTTGTTCTCAACCAGGCGGCAAACATGCCTTCTGCCTTTGGCGATTCTTCCTACTTTGGACATACGGCTAGCACATCCACGATCAGACATAAGGATTCAGCACCTCTTTCCACCGCTGAACTTCAGTCCGTACAAATGCAGGGCCCATCTCAACCGCCATTGGTTTCCTTACTAGTTGTAGATTAGTTCTGTTGAGTCTTATCTGCTGATGTCTCCGCTACTCGTTGTACCTTCAAGCCAGCAGAAGCTGGATTCTACGGAGACAGTGTAGAAAGGGTGGAAAGGATGGAATGGTTAGATATCGAGGTGAATACCAACGATCAAGCGAAGAACAACGGTAGAATGTGCCCCAAAACCCTTCTAGAGGCTTGTAGGTGACTCCAAGATGCATTGTGAAAATGAGCTTCCATAGGGGAAATAGCTCTCCAAAAGACGAAATCAGGCAAAAGAGTATCTCAACCCCTTTGGCGTTGCCGTTAGCGATAGCTGGAAATCCAGTCAAGACTTTCTTGCCTTGAACCACATGTTGGCAGACCTCAATAAGCTCCGTCGGCGCCCGAGAAGCTCGGCGACCTGAGCATAATACACTGTAGCATTTGGGAATTCATTCTTATCATCCCAGCGGGCATGTTTATCAATTTCCGCCCGCAGATCCACCTTATTGCCTTCAGGGTACATCTACGTCTGCTCCACACCTAGTGAAAAGAGGAGACGGATTATCTGCAGCCGCTTCGCATAGTGTCGAGCATCATCGACATTGGGCACCACGCCTGGGGGGCAACATTCGGCGAGAGGCGCAGCCGAAGACATGGGGTGCCAGTGTCGGCCCGTTTCATGATCGCTGCTTCCGGCCACTGTGAGACAAAGGTTGGAGGTGGGGAATATGGCGGCCTGGAGGATGCCGACGGTACGAGGGGTGCCCCGTTGGAAAGCCAGGCTGGGGTCCTGGCTAATTTTGGCATGGACGTAGGAGAAGATGCCGAAGCGGGCGGCCAGGCTGATGAACGTGTTCTGTTTGCAGTTTTTGACCGAAACGAGAGACGTGCCATCGTTATATGCATAGCGCGAAAGCGCGAAGGGCACATAGGCGGACGACCAATGAAGGGCTTTTGGGTCGACCAATGCCAAATCTTGCTCTCGCACCGAGGAGCGAATATGCTCACCACATGCGAGATCGAAGTCGTCAAGAGTCCGTACGAGCGCATCCGACCTTTTCGGTCCGGCATCGGCTGCATCGCTGTCCGCACCAAACTCGCACTCCAGAGCGCCCTGCCAATGTCCCGCCAGATGGATTGCCACGCCGTCACTGCGAGCGACGCAGAACGCATCTGTAATGTGTACGCGTTCAAGATGCACATATAAGGGTCGAAGTCCGCTGGACAGGCCGAGGATACTGCCTGCCATGCCGCTGGTTGCGTGACCCATTCGTTGGCCGTACGGTGATGAAAGGCAACGATACCCTGTTCGGCCAGAAAGCGTCCGTGACTCTCATGGTGTGTCTTTGTGTCGACAAGTTCAAGAAGTCCCCGCGTTCGCGATGTAAGCTTCCGTCGCAACGACGTCTTGGCGGCTTGCAGCGAATCCGAACTAAGGTCGGCGAGGTGCTTCAGATGTGTCTTGTCGTCAATCCCAATTCCAACCGGTCTCCAAGCGTATTCCTCCGCAAGCCAGATGAGCGCCCAGCTAGGGGACCAGTATTCGCTTGCCGCCCTGACCATTTGTAGCAGCACGGCCCCCCGTGTCCGCGTCTGAAGAGGCATGCGGGCCCATATCGCGTCATACAGCAGACACATATCGGTTGGAAGACTTTCCAAAATGCCTTGCAGCTCAAAGATACCCGCCCCTTCAGTAGCCGACTCTACGAGCGCTTGGGTGACGACCTTGAGCCAGACGAAGACGCCATTTGCCTTGCACGTCATGTTGTTGAGCAACCTGTCCGTCTCGAGGGGGTAGATTCTCCTCAACTCATCGAACGCCCGGCAGTCGCGGATGCCCTCCGCCACGAAGGTCTGCATGTCATCAGCTGTCAGCAGGTCCATCGCCAACTGCGGTATCTCTCTGTATGCGTCGTCGAACTCGATCCAAGGTCGACTTGCCACACACATCTTGATTCTCACTGATGGCGCTGCTGCAGGCGGATGGTTCGCTGCCGAACATTTTGACGTAATCGATTCAACCAGGCGCACCACCTCCTTTGGGTGCACTTCAAACTCATCCAGTCCGTCGATGAAGACGGCGAGACGCCAAGTTCTGGTGCTCTCAGTAAGGAGGGCGTTGAACGACTCGTCGATTTCCCACGGGTCCCAGAGCGGAAAAATGCTGGGAAGCCGGCCGATAACCTTGATCATTCCCCAGCGCCGTGGAGCCAATACAGGCAGCAGCTCTGGGGCCTGCTCCAAGGCTTGACACAGCAGGGTGCGCTTGAGACCGTCAAACGATTTTTGCGGGTCGTTCCGGCGTTCCACGCGTAGTAGTTGATGACGATAACCGGTTCGCCACCCGCCCAGGCCCGGATGTGGCTTTGGAGGGCCGGGCTGTTGAGGATGTACTTCATGATCGTCGATTTCCCCGAGCCTGGCTTCCCTGTGATCCAGTAAGTCGTCTCTGAGGGGTTCTCCAGCCAACCCGGGAAGCTGGCCCACTTGAGAACACCGGGGGTAGAATGTGCCAGCGGCTCTTTGGCTGGGTTGCGCTGATAGATCCAGGCATATGTCTGCATGATGGCGTCTGTGACGGCGGCCTCGCGCTGGTGGAAGGCGTCAAATCTGAGACCCTCTGTGATCCCACGCATAGCGTCCTGGAGGCCGACACCCGTTGAGACGCCAATCGGGGTGCCAGAAGACGGTTATAAGTTGATTATAGAAGTAATTTGGAGGGGCCGACGGAGCCCCGAATGGGTCGGCGTCAATGAAGTGGTCCGACATCGACTGAAGCGTTTCTGGGAGCCTTGCATGCATGAACGCTGCTACGCTGCATCGCGAGCTGTCGGACTGATTCGGGATGCCCTGTTCCGCGAAATTGGTGCTTTTGTTCGATTGACCGTCGATGGCACCAATGTTTGTCAGCATTGTGGTGAGACCAGTGAACGGACTCCTGTTGGTGGTGATGTTTCTCTCCAAGTCTCGGCGCCGTAGGATATCAAGGACCTCTGCGAGTTGACCACTGAAGTGCAGCTCTCTTTGCTTGCTGTTTTTTGATTCTTCCCTAAACGCAGATGAGTTACACCGTGCGTGGGAGAGAGGCTATTCTTGCCAGGATGTTGGGGGGGATGCTTACCATATGCAGAGCAGGACGGTCTGCATGACCAACGTCCTGACCGAGTCCAACTCGGCTTTGATCTTGTGCATCATGCTCCTGTTCCACTACTGACCAAAGACCACCACCGGTTCATTAACATGACCAGACGTACTTGGCGGCAACCCACACTGAAGCTCATTCTTCAAGTCGTCGCATCGCTTCCGAATCGTGACGAACTGGTTATCCGACAACCCAGTCGTCCCTGGGTTCAAGCATTGAGATGCTTCGTGGAGAATGCGCGTTGCAGCGGAGAGCTGAGCAATAAGCTCGGTGACAGTTGCTGGGTCACGGTCCTCGTCGAAAATAGAGCCAGGATCAACAAAGCGACTGGTCCGAGAGTCGGGCAAACCCCGTGTCCGGGCCTTTTTCCGGGCCTTGGCGAGGAGCCTCATCCCGATGTCGGCAAACTGGATGACGGCGGCCGCGATGGCCAATGCGCTCATCAGGACCATATTGACGTGGATGCGCTATCGCAGCTGGTAATGGTTGTCGCCGCAAGCTGAGACCCGATGGTCGTCGAAAATTGGCCGAAATGTCGAGAGCCTGGTCATGTGATCTGGAGCCTGCCGCGAAGATAGCAAAGGGTGTGGGTTGTGGTCGTGGCGTTCTCTGAGTGGGCGCCAAAGCTGCAGACTGCGAGCTGATCGGGGATGTGCCATCTTTGATTGCCGTGGAGGTAGACTGCGGGGGGAGCCAGCCTCCAATGGCAACGGTCGCTTCTGATAAACCCCCCGTCGCTGGCAAATTTTGGCGCCGGTGTCCCATTTTGGCACTTTAGTAGCAAGTTTGAAAGCTCGTGAAAAAAGAAAAACGCGGGCCAGGGTATCGCCCTCAGGGGGGACCGTCTTGTAGTGGCCGAAATTAACGGGCGGGCGCATGCGGAAGCCTTCCCAGACGACAGAGTTCAAGTAGGGCAGTTTTTGGGCCTGCTCGAGCGTAGCGGGACGGGACGGTCTGTGGCCACTTTTCCACTGGCGATGGCGTCGCGGATTTCGTGCTTCAGACGGCGGTAGGCGTGGGCTGTCGTCACCAAATGCATCAGAGTTGCAGACAGTGCGGTAGCCGTCGTCTCGGCACCAGCTAGAATTTGGAGGTTGGCCTCGCCTTCAGTCTCGTGCTGGGTTAGACCGCCGTTGCGAATCCAGCCGCTTACCATGTCGTTCCAAGTGCAGGATTTGTCTTGGGTTTGGAGGCGCTCAGTGACGATATCGTGTATGATTCCCATGACACGTCCCGAGCCTTTGGCGTCTGACTCGTGTGGTCCGAACATGGTGAGGCCGTAGGGGGAGTACATGATGCTGCGGAGCAGTGGGATTTCCATGAACATGTTGATGTACTTCATATTGTCGTATAGAAAGGTGCACTATCCTGTGACGTCGGTGCCTTCGTCGAGATGCCCCCATGATTTGCCATATGCCAGCCGCGTGATGGTGTCCAGGGGCAAGTAGTGGATCAGAGATGACAGTTCGGCTGGGCGCGTCTCATCCGCGGTAGAGAGGTATTTGGGGCGGATCAAGTCTGCGAGAGTATCGACCTGGGAATCGATGGCCAGCTTAAAGTTGGCGCCGTTCTCCCGGCCGCTGTAACCGCTGGCGAACTTGGCCTTGAGCCGATCGTGCTCTTCGTTCTCGGGAATACTGGCGACATTGGCATACTTGCGGTAGAAGCGAGTGCCTTTGAACTAACCATCTCGATCATAACGGGTTCGTGCCGAGGGAATACAGTGCAGCACTTCTGGGTGGGTTGTTGGTCACGACGTGGTTAGGGGCGATGCTTACGAAAGCCCCACCGTTAGCGTAGTTGTTATGGATGGTGGCAAGTCGCTCAGCTCACCTAGTGCACGCGTAGTTAGGCATCCCATCGCGGTTTGGGGCCGATATTGGCACGGCACCGACCGAAACGAGCAGCCTGCATGCAGCACTGTGAATAGGAGTCAAACCCAGACCCCCAGGTCTTAAGCGTCATATCAGTGATATCGTGAGGGTTGAGCACAATCGTATCCGTGCCTCACTCTGGCTGAATCGCTGTCCGTTGACTTGTTGTTGGCTATGCGCTTTCGGTTTGCGGGGCCCAGGCCAAGCTTGCATTGTGTTATCTGTCAGGACACGGGGATACGCCCTGCAAGTGGGATGCGCCGTCAGCGATGGAGTTGCAATGGAATTTCGGGTCTTGTCGAGATGCGTGGGGCAAGTTGAGCCTCATGCTGGCTGAGAGGGAGCGTTGCGCAGTGCTAGGAAAGAACGATTGGCGGAGGAAGATAGCCAGCCCCGTCTTTGACTTGTCGAGGTTTGCCTTAAGCACCGCTCCTTCGCACCCCGCAGGAGTGACTCAGTTCCAAGGTCAGCATGAAATAAAAAGACCACAAGAGGAACCCCCCCCCCCATTTTTGCAATGTCAGGATATCCATCCTTGACATCTTTTGGCGCAATTCCAAAAGTCCCGTCCTTGGCAATTCGAAAGATTCTACCTACTCTGGACACTGATTGCATCCCGCCTGGCGGGCCCGTTCTTTGCGGAGGTTATCAAGTGTTCGGGGATCACCGGTCCGAATGACATGACTCACACCTGGAGGGTCTTGGAGACTGTCGTGGCCATGATGCCCAATGTGCACCCCCTCTTTTTGTTGCACAGGTCCCTATCTGAGTTCCGGACCGCCGCTCTTAGTTCTGCGTTGGACGTTCCGCAGCAGTGGCTGAACCAAGAAGAGTTTGCCTTTTGGCGGTGGATGGCCGGAGTCGACCACAGAGCTTCAATGAGTGGAAGGTTGGCTGCACCCTCTGAGTCCGCGCCATGCCGTCGATTCCTTCAGTCCCTCAAGACCGTCGCTATCGAGTCTCAGTTCATCGGGGCCTATCAGCGGCCCGCTCCCGAGGAAGTTTTACTTTCGCTCTTTCACTGCTCGCTCGTCCACGATCCCTGCTTCGACTCGAGCTGTATGGCACCAGGCTTCCGAGAGGAGGCTTGCCCGCAGCCGCCTCAGCTGCAGGAAGAGACGTGAAGGAACTGTGCCTCCACCAAGAAACCCTGACATCCCGCGAGCTAGGAATCCTGGTTGAATCCTTCCCGAATCTCGTCACCCTCGAGGCCGAGTCCAAAACTCCATACTCTCACAAATCGTCCGACACCTGGATACCCAAGGAACCTTCCTTGGCGCTTTCCCGAATATCCTGCACCTTGACGACCCTGACTCTGACCAATGGCTTCAACACCTGGAATGACGTCCTGTTGGGCTGGGATGTGCCCGCACTCTTGACTCGTCTCGATGAGCTGACACGCCCAACACACCTCACCACCGAATCCGTCTGGCTGTTTGGAAGACCCGGTATCAAGCCATCCAGAGATTGGGACCCGACCGCCCCTGTCCCCCTTCCTTCCTCTCTGATCAGTCTCCATCTTCTCGACTTCACTCTCGGCGGGGATGTGGAATACTATCCCATCTTCCCGAACTGAACGCCAATTCAGTTTTACGACCACCAGCTTTCCCTGATTCACGGGAAGGAATTGCCCAGCCTGCGGGAAATCCTTTTCAGTACTGACTGGTCTGAGCTGAATGTCAATGAAGATGACACGTTTGACAACCCCAGCCATGCTGCCGACTCCATCTTCTCTGCCAAGTTTAGTCGTTTCTTTGGCGATGTGGGCGTGAGGTTCTTGATTCTTGATCTTGAGGATGTGGAAGACGTGAGCCTTCGTTCACAATGGGTAAGTGCAGAAAGTCGTTTCGTTCTGATTCTTGGATGCTTGCCCCGAGATGGTGAAGGAACTGAAAGGTCGACGGCTGACGAGGACATAGGCGTCGACGGGAGTGCTTCCAGAGGTGGTATCTTTTGGAGGAAAGGGGGAGTCCGAAGACAGTATCCCACGGTAGTTCCCGGATTGATTCCCGTTTGTGAAGACAACTCATGTTAAGTTCTGGAACTTGACATGCATTACTAGTAATACATTCAATCTCTCTCTAGTCTAGGTATCACCTCCTACCAACTACACCCAACCTCATTCCACCTCGAGATGGTGCATCCCCCCTTCATACAGCTCCCAACAAAGACCTCCTTCCAGACGGCAAAGCACCGCTTCTGGCCCATCGCAAAGAAGTGCGCCCGCTTCTTCTTGTGGTCCATGCAAATCTCGAACACGCCCCCGATTCCAGGGGGGTAGCACCCGTTGGGGAAGTCCACAGCGAAGTTGTCGCCGGCTGCCGTGTGCCACACGCCTTGCCAGGTGTTGCCGCCCCACGTGAGGCCGCCCTCGAAGCGCTCGATCATGGTCAGGTAGGAGGCGGCGCTGGCGAGGGAAGCGGTTAGGGCGAGGGTGATGAGGGTGGGGACGTGCATTTTGATCTGCAGCTGTACTCTGGTTAGGAACTCTACCCAGTTGGAGGCAAAGGGTGAGAGGTCGTGGACTTACGGCTCGAGGGTTTGTTAGGTAGGAGTAAACGAGTGGCTGGCCTTGAGGCGGGAGGGACTTTTGTTGGATTAAAACGAATGTGATTTGCGGTGGTGAGGTGGGCGTCAACCGTTGGATTCAGGGATGGGAGGCTCCTTTTATGTGCTGGCGTCGTCGTCTTCCTCCATCAGTACCTTTCTGGCGACCGGTCTCTCCCCCTCTGTCCCGTCCGGGGTCAGTGTCGCCAAACCGCTTGTGCCGGAATTTTAGGTCCGAGACAGCGCGCCGGCGTCCAGGAGGTGGAGACGGAAAACCGGGCCGGTCAGGGATGACCACACCAGCGCGATGCTAACAACTTCCTGTCCCTTCATAGTCCAACTGCAATTGTCACATCGCGGGTGTTACTAATTTCGCATTCGGCCGAAGGATCGAAGACGTTGAACTTCATCACCAGAATCTGGCGTGACCGCAATCAAACTAACTGCCTCGCAAAGCGCTGGTTTGGCGACCAAAACAATCGCTCGGTGAAATGCCCGGCTTCATATTGCCGATGACCTTGGAAAGAGTGGAGATTGCTTGAGGCGCTATGTTCTGCAACTCCGTGATCGAGCGGCTCCACGCGCGAGTACAAGTAGTCGCGACCTCCGTAACCTCCCAGTCAGCGACAGTAGCACTCGACAGCTGCGCCCACACGCTCCTTCCCAGTCCATTCGCTTTCGTCCAACTCGCCAGAACCACACTCATTCTCACAGCACCATCGCGATGAGTCTTCCAACTTTCGCCCTTCTCTTTGCCGGACTCGCGGCCGCCGATTCCATGGCCTCGTATCGTGAGTGCGCCATCGCCGGGGTCCAGTGCAGCTCCTATCGCGCCGTTTGGTTCACCGATTACGACGCCCAAGACATCAATGCCAACAACGGGTGCAGGCAAGGGGCGCCGGGCATGACGCAGTTTTGCGTCGACTGGCATTCCTCGCCCTGGCGCGGCCACTTTTACTATGCCGGGCAGGGCAAGCGGTGTTTTGCGCATAAGCTGAGAAAGCGGAATGCGCGGATGTCAGAATCACTGTTGTGTGGGACGAATCTGGGCACATGAAATTTACTTTTTTGTAGAAAGGCTTACCTAATCATGTAACGACCTGACTTTGCAATATTGGGATCGGCACTTCTAAGCGACAACCCCTTCATTTCCAACCACTACCATTCCCCCAGTTTTGCCTTAAACCACACCAAACTTTCAGGATAGCTAGTGTTAATAAAGCCAATATTACGTCTGTAATTGAAGTTGTTACAAATGGCGGAACGCAGCACGCTGCAGCGGCGTTATACTAAGTCCATCTCTTAACCCTGAGTCGGCTCCTATGTGGCACTACCTCTACTGAAGTTAATAAGGTAGGCCGTATAAGGCTATCCCCAGTATAGGAGAGATTCCTAGTCGACTAGAGCCTTTAAGAAGAAGCTGCTAAGCGCGCGCTAAGCAAAGCCTAACTCTCCAGAATGGCTTTATTAGTACTAGCTAAGGGAGACGATTAAAGGCTAGTTAACTACCGCTGGGTAGACCGCTTTCAACACCGTTATAATTATATAAAAATTAAAGCTATCAGCGCCGTTAGATACGGCTTATATAAGTGGATTTACAAAGGCTGTATATAAGGATTTCTACTTATGTTTAAAGACTTAGTTAGATACTAAAAATATTCTTTTTTAAAATATCACTAATATAGACGAATATAATGAACTGGTATAGTGACGTAACAGGGAAGAAACTATAAAGAGAACTACACTTATAGAACGTCGCAGTTAGCCTGAAAGGCTGACTCCTACACTACTGGTCCTCTAATCGGAGGGATATAAATGCAACTGACGTAGAAAAACAGATACTTACTTAATATAGAACGGAGCTTGGTATAAAATAATGAAAGAAACGTAACTGTAAATTAAGTTATCTTCCTTTGATTAAAGGGTTAGAATGTTACTGGGCTTTTAATGAGAGGTCTTTATAGTGAAAATTGTCAGATTAATAATTGTGAAAAAGAAGTATAGTTTAAAGAACTGCATAGTACGGCCTCTTGTTAACAGTAGCATATATTAAAGAATGTATTACTATATATAAAAACAGTTATAGTAATATTACATATAGAGCTTAAAAAGAACGATAGGGTTAGCTTAAATAAACGCCTTAATAACTAATTAAAAAAAAACTTATATTAAAAACAATAACATCTCTAAAAACCGTTTGGACAACCGATTTGGAATCAGCGACCTGAACTGCCTCGCGCAGTAATAATGTACCGATCGCGCACTAAAGGTGCAGCTATCGATGACGATGAACTCTCTTTTAAGAGCGAAAACGTTTATCTGAACCGATAAGAAAATTTTCAGCAGAAAAGTGGGTTAAGCAAGTTGTAACGCTCACAGCATGCTTACAAACCGATTACAAAGGTAAAGTAGAAGAATAATTAGAAGGAAAATCTTTATAAAAACTTTTTAGACGTTATAATAAGTAAGGGAGCTGAAAAGTGTACGTTTAAAGCAGTCCTTAAAGCCATAAAGGCTTACTTTAAAGCTGTCTTTAGGACGGAACAGATACGCGAACACGTCACCAACGCCCTGAAGATGCTTATTAATCTAACTACCACTATTAGCAGTATTATTAACGCGAGTATTTAAAAGATCTTTAAAAAGTAATAAAATCAAAGAAATATTATTATTTGTCTTACACTATAGGAGCTGAAAGCTCCGCCCGTGAGGGCAAGCGGTCCCTCTACTGCTAACTATCTACTGTTGGGGCGTGGTTGGGGCGTTTCCACCCTGCCCACTCTTCTGTTTATCTTACTGAAATACATGTGGTTTAGTCTCGATTACTAAACGCAGTGACAGGTTATAAGGTTAATATCTTATATTAGTGTGTGTTATTGTAACGACCCTGCAGGCTGTCGCCCTGGGCCGGGGCGGCCCGACGAATCCCCCGCAGGAAAAGCAGTGCAGGAGGAGAGTACGCACGCTACTGCACACTGGGCCAGGGGTCTTTGCGACGAATCCCCCGCAGGAAAAGCAGTGCAGGAGGAGAGTACGCACGCTACTGCACACTGGGCCAGGGGTGCAAAGACCCGAAGCCCCTACGACCAGTAAGAAGAATCTCTGTGCCAAGACCCGCCTCTGTTGACAGAGACCCGCGGGGTCACAGAGAAAGAGGTCTCTGTGGTGCCTCTCCCTGAGGACCACAGAGACACGGCTCACAGAGACAGGTACAAGGTACCTCTTCTGAAAGCTAGTATAGATAGTCATCATCGTAACCACGATGGCTGTGAGGGACTCCTGGTTCCTCACGCTAGTATTCAATTGTTCATTTGTGTCCTACTGTTCAGACTTACCTCTGTGCATTATAGTGACAACGACCTACAGTGACATTGAACCCCCCCCGTCTAGGAGTGCTAGCCCAACAAGCCGTCTTCGGAACGCTCCTCAGCTGTTGGCGTCCTGCTATACGTTCTGTCTTAACCCGCACCAGTCCTCTCGAGGCCTGTGTCGGGTGCAGGTCGTAATAGTTATAAGTGAGACGGGGGTGTAAGCGGGTCGTTCTCGGTTTTGCTACGCTTACGCCCCTTAGCTGTAATAGCTTAGAGGTCTTATATTACCTCCTTTTCATCTGGGGTAGAAAGGAAAACCCTTTTAACTTAGGGCAGCTCCTTAGGGTTTAACCAGGACCGAGGCGCTAACAGCTTAAGAGTAACTTTATAATATCTCCTCCTTTTAGTTTAGTCTTCTTTACACTACTTTAGTTATCACTAGTTTATTATTCTTTATTTGTTATAACTTTCAGTTTTACACTCTACTAGCCCGCTTCCTTTAGGCCGTTATCACTTTATTCCTTCTGTCTAGGGTTGCTAGCGTGGCTAGCTAACCTCTGTGTGCCTCCTTTAGTGGCCTTATAGCTTTTATTTAACCTTTTTATTAAGGTTAGCTAACCTTTACAGTTCTTACAGCTCTACTCTTTAACTTTTATAAATTCTTCCTTCCTTTTTAACCTTTTTTAAAACTTTTCTTCCTTTAACTACTAACTTTATCCTCTTAAGTTTCAAACCTTACACACTCTATAATTACCTCTTTATACCCTTACTTACTTACTTCTACTGTTATTATATCTATCCTAAGCCCTTATAAGTGTAACTCTAATGGTTTTAATTATAACCTTCTTACCACTACTACCTATAACTACCTTATTAACACCCTGTTAATTATCCATATTATCCCCTCTTTCTTATATCATTAACGTGTCATTAGTAATAATATTAATAAATTACCTTACCTAAGCTGTGTTAATTCGTTAAATAACCATGCCTATCTAGACTCCTTTTTAGATTATTATAAATACTGTTCTATTTAAAGTAAGTGACTGCTCCTTTTATTTACAGGGCGTTTATTAACTAGCAGCCGCTGTAGCTGCGGGTCTTCGGCGGCGCGGACTTGCTCATTCAGCAGGGTCACCGTCGTGAATATCTTCCACAGGCCGTGCGCCTTGTTATGCTGGTATCTCTGTTCCGTTCGGAACGATTTTCCTCGTTCCAAGGAATGCCCTCGCTTGAGAAAAGAATGACCGTTCTTGTACTGGACGGAACTAGTGCAAGTCCCCGCAGAAGAAAACGATAGGAATCCCGCCAAAATCTTGCGCGCAGCCCCGAAGCTTGCACAGCTGTTCGTTTACGGCATAATTATAATGTCCGCGCCCCAAGCATACTGACTTCGTCAATGATCAACACCACTTCTCCTGCAAATCCATATGATGTGGAAAGGATGAAATTTAGGAGATAGCTAGAAATTGAAACAGTGGAATGAAAAGTCAGTGATATTTCTGAAATTCATAAATTCCCATCCATTCAATCCATGCGCTTTGTCTGTCACGGCTGTTGTTGGCCAAACCGGGCCTCATACCAAGGTGATGGTTTCCCATTTCCAACCAGGCAACTCGCTCAGCAGTGGTGTCTTTCTTTGCCCAGAGGGTGGGTATTGTGTCGGGTCTACCTTGAAGCTGAGAACGAGACAACCAATCCTCTCGTACACGACTTTGGCCTCTTGTGTCGCCTCTCGTGCTGCCAAACACTGTACGTAAATTTCGCGAGGGTTCTTCCTATCCTGGTTTATTTGCAGAAGCGGGATAACCTGTAATTCGGTGCCTTCGGTAAGGGTATGGTCAGGAATATCGTCGTCACAGAGAATCCAAGATTCCCCCTCGATCATCGTTTGGCTCCACAGGTCTTTCCTTTTAGAAGAGATGTGGCTCCATGTATTTTCAAACCAGTAACACGAGTCCACGAAGTCATCGGTCCAGAATAAACTGATGGTGTTGCATTGGAGCGTCAAGGTGGCAGAGGGTATCTGACCGTACGGATTGTTGTGATCCATGGGCTTTAGATGATAAGATTGAAGTGTTGCCAAATCAGTCGTCTTGGACCCAAGCTCATGACCGAATGAGAGACCGGCATGATTGTGGACGGATGCCCAACTCCAAGTCGGCGAAGTACCTGGAAGCTTCCGGCGTGGCTCTATGTCAAGGCTGGTAGACTCCCATGCTAGGCTGCGAGGTAGAGTGCTCTTGAAGTGGCCGGCAATGTATGGGTCGTCAGGTGGCGTCAATGCTCTTGCTATTGCCGCAATTGCCACCAAGTTGTCTTGCTCGGGGTATGTGAGACGGCGCTTTCTGTAGCTTTCCAAAGCCATCTCCCACACGTCCAATTTCTCTCCCAGGGGCATCGCTGTCATTGAATCCATGACCGATAGTGATGGCTGGCGCAGTTGAGCTATCGCCTCTGTTACTGGGCTCTGAACACTTTCATAGTCGCCAGTATTCAGCGGACAGCCGCCTAGGAACGCCTCCGACGCCATTGGAAGATGCGAGCAACTCCAAAACATCTCTCCTTGTCCAAAACTCAACACTCGAGGTGCAAGTATCCTTTCTTGGAACGCCCAGGCGCGTTGCTCGAGGGGTTGTTTATGAAGCGCGTTGTGGTAATTTTCAGGACACACCACAAGCTTCAGGCCAGGTTCCTTGCTGCCTGAGTCGAGAGAGGCCGTGTCAAGTGAGAAGACGTGTGTGTCATCAGGGACCCAAGGTGCAAGACAGCTCTCGCTGGGGCTTGCGGAGCGGCTCAAAGAGAGTGCGAGGTAACAATCCGTGTAAACCTGGTACATCTTAGCCGACTCCCGAAGCCAATCCTCGTCACTGTCCTGGATGATACACAAAGCATCAATCCACACCAGGCGAATGGAGAGGCTCTTAAGGAGATCGATAGCCTCTAGAAATGCGATGGGTAGGTCGCTGAACGCGATACCGCGACGAAACTCGTCTCTGTTGGATGTCGTGAGACGGATGAACTGAGGATCGGGGCCCCAGCAATAGCTTAGTGCGGCATACGGACCGACAGTGTCTTCGTCGGACGGCCGAGAGAGCCGTATGATGGATTCCTCGATCACGAGTAGACGTGTGGGATAGGATGCTGGCGACTCATTCTTCGGGCACTTGGGATGCTTCTCCAAGCAAGTTCTGATCCAATGGATTGCCGCATGCGTTATGGCATTGTGATACAATATGGTCACCTGGTTGGCCACGTGACTCGCCACCTTCCACCACTATATTACTGGCTCTCTGCCACCCTCTCCTTTTTATCTAGAATAAGCAATTCCATCAATCTTTTGCCGAACGGCCAGAAAACCGCTCTGTTTTGTGTTCCACAGTTATGAGCCCGGCTTTTCCTAACGACCTCTGTTCAACACAATTCAGCTTCATTACCACTGTTTTCGGTCATCTTCTTTCTTCCAATCCGCAACGAAGTCATCGCCAGAACCTTCGGCCACTGCACCTGCAACAACGGCGGCGTAGTTCGGCAACGCAACTCACGAATTGAAGCCATCGCGGTCCACGGCACTCGCGGCCAAACGTGGCCTTCCAGTCGCGCGCGCGCGCACGCGTGCGAGGAACGATGATGCGTGCACTCGGAGCCTCGGCTTCCTTCGGCTACTCTCGGCAGTTCTCGGCAATTCGTACCGCTCAGACCCTCTGGACCGACCCATTTGAGTTTCGCAAGTTCAGGGGCTAGTTCAGGGGCTCGGATTCCAATCTCGGAAGCTTACCAACCGTTCGGCACCAACGGAAGCCTCTGGAAGCCAAATCTTACACATTCGCTTGTTGTGAGACCCCAGAGGCACCACGCCAGGTGACAGCACCTGCGTAGCCTTCACGGCAGCTGTCAACCCTCCTTACAGAGTGTTGCAGCCATGGCTTTGCCCTTGTACGCTTAGGGCACTGTAAGACCATTTTCAACCTTTCTTCTTTCGGCTCTGCGGACCTTTCTTTCGGCAATCAATAACGAAAAGGCTTTCGCAGAGCCTCGCCCTGATTCGAACTCAGGGTCTCTTGCTGTGTTCAGCCGAGGCGTTACTTGGCCTCTACAGTCAACCTCCTATTCGGAGCTGAACTGGGGGATGAAAGCCAAGCCAAGCCTCTTCAGGCTAGCCTCTTCCAGTTCAGCGAAGGCTTCCACCAACTGGTTCCGTTCCACTAGCCTGTTCCAGCCAAGCCCCTGTTCGGAGACTTAACTGGGGGGTGAAGGCTCCACGGAACCACTCCACGGACCTCGACTACGCGCACGGCAGACCTTCCTTCTTCTGGCAGGAGCCCCTGTTCGGCTAGGGCTCTGTAAGCCTACAGACCTCTCGCCTTCAGAGCCACGGTTTCAGGCACCTGGCTCTGGCCAACAAGAAAAGGCGAGACTTGGCCCTGGTTCGAACTCAGGGCCTCCAGACTGCTTGCGCGCACTGGCCAACAACAGCTGATGGCTTCCGGAACCGATTCCGGAACCAAACTCCTTGGATTCGGCAAAGCCTCGGCACCTTGCGCAACGGCAACCTCCTTCCTTCCTCGGCTGGCTCCAATAAGCAACGTTGGGGCCGTAAGGCCAACGACAACGGATCTGTTCAGTGTGGCTTACTCCAGCTAAGCCACTGTTACCAGTGTGGCTTGACTGGGGGGTGAAAACAGCCCACAACGCCTAGATTCTTTCCTCCGCCTTCAAGCCTCCGGTTCACGGCAAAGAA
>Ga0247780_1000602_pt1 | contig 32125 bp, 30 predicted proteins | sample UWRJL079202R5_FD_179927 | JGI IMG/M metagenome (GOLD analysis project Ga0247780, IMG submission 179927) | Plant litter microbial communities from Arlington Agricultural Research Station in Wisconsin, United States - UWRJ-L079-202R-5 | ecosystem: Environmental > Terrestrial > Plant litter >... | reverse complement strand
TCGAGGTGGACCTCGGTCGAGATCTCGCCGGAGACGACGGCCATCCCGGTGTTGACGAGGGTCTCGCAGGCGACGCGGCCCTCGGGATCCTCGGCCATGATCGCGTCCAGGACTCCGTCGGAGATCTGGTCGCTGACCTTGTCGGGGTGTCCCTCGGTGACGGACTCGGACGTGAAGAGGTACTCGCCCTCGGCGAGCGGCTTGGCAGTAGGCATGGCGGGAAGCCTAGACGAATCGAGGCGGGCCCCGGCGATCAGCCGTGGCCGCCGCGCCGGCCGGAGTGCGGCACCAGATCGATCACCAGCGGGACCCCCTCCAGCTCGTAGGCCTCGCGCATGCGGTTCTCCAGGTAGTAGGCCCAGTCGCGGTTGATCAGCTTGCGGTCGTTGACCTGGATCGCGACCCGCACCGGTCGCTCGCCCACCTGCGCCGCGTAGTAGAGCCGCAGGCGCCGTCCGCGCCGGGAGGGGGGCGGGTTCCTGGCCACGACGTCGGCGACGAAGCGGTTCAGCTCCGGCGTCGGGATCCGCTCGGCGGCGCGGTCGGCGAGGCGCAGCGCCCGCGGCAGCAGCGCCTGCACGTTGCGACCGCGCGTGGCCGAGCAGGTGATCACCGCCGGTCGCAGCCTCAGCTTGCGCTCGACCCGGGCGCGGGCGTCGTCGATGTCGGTCGCGGTGACGTCCCACTTGTTGAGGACCAGCAGCGTCGCGCAGCCCCCCTTCATCGCCAGCTCCGAGACACGCAGGTCCTCTGCGGTGACGCCCTCGGAGGCGTCGCAGACGACGATCGCGACGTCGGCGCGCGCCACCGCGCGTTCGGAGCGCAGCTGCGCGTAGTAGTCGACGGTGCCGGCGACCTTGGTCCGGCGGCGCAGGCCGGCGGTGTCGACCAGGATCGTACGCCGCCCGTCGACCTCGAGCTCGGTGTCGATCGCGTCCCGGGTGGTGCCGGCGACGTCGGAGACGATCACCCGGTCGGAGCCGAGGAAGGCGTTGACGAGCGAGGACTTGCCGACGTTGGGACGCCCGATCACGGCGACGCGGACGGCGTCGTCGTCCTCGAGCCGGGGCGGCAGGTCGCCGAGCGCGGCGACTATCGCGTCGAGCAGGTCCCCGGTGCCGAGACCGTGGGTGGCGGAGACGGCCAGCGGCTCACCCAGGCCGAGGCCGTGGAACTCGGCGGTGACACCGAAATCGTCGGGCCGGTCGGCTTTGTTGACGACGACGAGGACCGGGACCTCCCCCCCGCGCAGCGTCTTCGCCAGCTCGGCGTCGCCTACGCGCAGGCCGGCGCGGCCGTCGACCACCATCAGCACCGCGTCGGCCTCGGCGATCGCCAGGCGTGCCTGGCTCTGCACGTCGCGCGCCAGCTCCGCCTCGTCCTCGAGGTCGATGCCGCCGGTGTCGACCAGCTCGAAGGCGACTCCGTTCCACTCCGTCGCCAGCCGCTTGCGGTCGCGGGTGACGCCGGGCTCGGGCGAGGTGACGGCCTCGGTGCCGCCGACCAGCCGGTTGACCAGGGTGCTCTTGCCGACGTTCGGGAAGCCGACGATGGCGACGGTGGGCAGCCGGCTCATGCCAGGCCCCGCTCGCGCGCGAGGCCGACCACGCGGCCGACCACCTGCTCCAGGCTGAGGCCCGTCGTATCGAGCGGGACCGCGTCGGTCGCGGCGCGCAGGGCGCCGTGCTCGCGCTCGGTGTCGCGGGCGTCGCGGCGGCGCTGGGCGTCGAGGACCGAGTCGAAGTCCTCGCCGGTCTGCGCCGCCCGGCGGCGGGCCCGCTCCTCGTCCGAGGCGGTGAGGAAGACCTTCAGCGGCGAGTCGGGGCTGACCACGGTGCCGATGTCGCGCCCCTCGGCGACGAAGTCGCCGGCCGCGATCAGAGTGCGCTGACGGCCGACCATCGCCTCCCGCACCTGGGGGTGGACGGAAACCCGCGAGGCGGCCGCGGTGACGCCGGGCTTGCGGATCGCGGCGCCGACGTCGCGCTCGCCGAGCAGGACCCGGTCCCCGTCGAGGACTACGTTCAGGTCGGCGGCCAACGCGCCGAGCGCCTCGGCGTCGTCGAGGCCCACCTCGCTCTCGAGCGCCGCCAACGCCACGCAGCGGTACATCGCCCCCGAGTCGAGGTAGGTGAAGCCCAGCTCCGCCGCGACGGCGCGGGCGACCGAGGACTTTCCGGCCCCCGCGGGACCGTCGATGGCGATGACCATGCGCGGCAGCGTAGAGACGCCCGCCTCGATGGCGGAGCGCGGTTGTCGTTTGTCGCCCACAGGGCGACAAACGACAACCGCTCCGATCCCGTCAGCCGCCGCGGCCGGAGATGGCCGCGAGATCGAACTCGAAGCCCGGATAGCTCACCGCGGCGGCGTCCATTCCGCGCACCTCGACGCCCTGCTCCGACGCGAGGCCGGCGACGGCGCCGAGCATCGCGATCCGGTGGTCGCCGTGGGAATCGATCTGACCGCCGCGCAGGCCCCCGGCCCCCTCGATGACCATGCCGTCGTCGGTCGGCTCGACCCGGCCGCCAAGTGCGTTCAGGGCGGTGCTAACCGTCGCGATGCGGTCGGACTCCTTGCGGCGCAGCTCGGCTGCGTCGCGGATCGTGGTCGTGCCCTCGGCAAAGCAGCCGGCGAGGGCGACGAGGGGCAGCTCGTCGATCGCCAGGGGGATCTCGGCGCCGCCGACCTCGGTGCCCTGCAGCGGCGCCGAGCGGACCCGGAGCCGACCCGTCGGCTCGCCGCCGCGCTCGCCGAGCGGCTCGACCTCGATCTCCGCCCCCATCCGCTCGAGGATCGTCAGCAGGCCGGTACGGGTCGGGTTGACCCCGACATCGTCGAGCACCACCTCGCTGCCGCCGACCAGCAGGGCGGCGACGACGAAGAACGCGGCCGAGGAGATATCGGCGGGAACCGCGATGACGCCGGGTTGCAGGCGGTCGGCCGGATGGACCGTGACCGAGCCCTCGCCAGGCTCGATCCTGGCGCCCGCGGCGGCGAGCATGCGCTCGCTGTGGTCGCGGCTGGGCAGCGGCTCGAGGATCGTGGTCGGGCCGGCGGCGAGCAGGCCGGCGAAGAGCAGGCACGACTTGACCTGGGCGCTGGCGACCGGCATCCGGTACTCGATGCCGTGGAGCCGGCCGGCGCGAATCTGCAGGGGGGGCAAGCGGTCCTCGCGGCAGCTGACGCTGGCGCCCATCTCCCGCAGGGGCGCCGCGACGCGGTCGACCGGGCGGCGGCGTATCGACTCGTCGCCGTCGAGCTTCCAGCTGCCGCCCTCCTGGCCGGCGAGCCAACCGGGGAGCAGGCGCAGCAGGGTGCCGGCGTTGCCGACGTCGATCGCGCTCGGGCGCGGCCCGCGCAGGCCGACGCCGGCGATTCGCAGCGCCCATTCGGTTCCCGTGCCTTCGCCCGCGACCGTCGCCCCCAGGGCCTCCGCCGCGGCCAGGGTCGATCGCGTGTCAGCCGCGTCGAGGTAGCCCTCGATCCTCGTCTCCCCCTCCCCCATCGCCGCGATCAGGGCCGCGCGGTGGGAGATCGACTTGTCGGGCGGGGGGCGCAGCGAGCCGCGCAGCGCTCCGGCGGGGGCGAATCGAGTCATCGGCGCGACCCTAGATGACCTACGCGGCGCCGTTGCCGAGCACGGTGACCGTGTGGCCCAGCTCGCGCACCAGGGCGGCGGCGCGCTGCGCCTGCTCCTCGCCGGCGACCCAGAGCGTCACCGCGCCCGAGTTCATGTCCGGGGCCGGGTGCAGGGCCATGTCCTCGATGTTGACGCCCGCCTCTCCGAGCGCCAGCGCCAGCGCCGCGATCGTCCCCGGCTTGTTGGCGACGACGATCCGCAGCTCCCGCAGCGGTCCCGCCTCCAGCCTCGTCTCCAGCAGGCGCCGCCGGTCCTCGCCCGCGGCCGCGTGCCAGGCGGCGACGGCCGCGGAATCGCCGCCGCGGATCAGCGCCGCCGCCTCCTCCAGCCGGCGCGCCACGGCCTCGACCGAGTCGGCGACCGCCTCGCGGTTGCTGGCGAAGATGTCGGCCCAGATCGCCGGGTTCGAGCCGGCCACGCGCGTCATGTCACGGAAGCTGGGGCCGGTTTCGGGCATCCGCTCGGAGTCGCGGCTCAGCTCCGCCGCGGCCTCGGCAGCGAGCGCGTTGGCGAGGACGTGCGGCAGGTGGCTGATCGTCGCCATCAGGCGGTCGTGGGCGGCCGGGTCGATCGCCTGCGGGCGCGCGCCGAGGCCGGCGATCGTCCGCTGCAAGCGGTCGTAGAGGACGCCGCTGGAGCGATCTGTCGGGGTCAGGTACCAGCGCGCGCCCTCGAAGAGGTCGGCGCGGGCGTTCTCGACGCCCGCGGTCTCCGCGCCGGCGAGCGGGTGGCCGCCGATGAAGCGCTCGTCGCCGCCGAGCTCGCCGACCAGCTCCCCCTTGGTCGAGCCGACGTCGGTGACGACCGTCTCCGGGCCGCTGGCCCGCAGCGCCTCGCGCACCTGGTCGGGGAGCACGCCGACCGGACCCGCGCAGAAGACCAGCTCGGCGCCCTCGCAGGCCTCCGCGACGGAGCCGGCGCCGCGGTCGAGAGCCCCGCACTCGAGCGCCCGCTCGACGCTCGCCGCGCTGCGGCTGTGCCCGACCACCTCTGCCTGGAGGCGCCGCCGCGCGGCGAGCCCGATCGAGCCGCCGATCAGGCCGACGCCGAGCACGGCGACGCGGCTGCTCAACTGCGGCGAGCCTCGATCGCCGAGGCGAAGCGCTCCAGCACGCCGACGGTGTCGTCCCAGTCCAGGCACGGATCGGTCACCGACTGCCCGTAGGTCAGGCTCTCCCCCGGGACCAGGTCCTGCCGCCCCTCGACCAGGAAGGACTCCAGCATCACCCCGACGATCGCCTTGTTGCCGTCGGCGATCTGGTCGGCGATTTCGCCGGCGGCGAAGAACTGCTTTTCCGGGTCCTTGGCGCTGTTGTCGTGTGAGGCGTCGATCACGAGGCGCTCCGGCAACCCGGAGATCCCCAGCGTGACCAGGGCGTCCTCGACGTCGGAGACGTGGTAGTTCGGCATGCCGTGGCCGCCGCGCAGGATGATGTGGCAGTCCGGGTTCCCGGTCGTGTGCAGGATCGCCGGCATGCCGGCGTCGTCGATGCCCGCGAAGGCGTGCGGGACGGCCGCCGCGCGAACGGCGTCCACCGCCACCTGGATGTTGCCGTCGGTGCGGTTCTTGAACCCGATCGGCATCGACAGCCCGGAGCCGAGCTGGCGGTGCGTCTGGCTCTCCGAGGTGCGGGCGCCGATCGCCCCCCAGGCGACCGTGTCGGAGATGTACTGCGGCGTGATCGGGTCGAGGAACTCGCAGCCAACGGGCAAGCCCAGGTCGACCACCTCGAGCAGCAGTTTGCGGGCCATCCGCAGACCGGCGTTGACGTCGCCGGAGCCGTCGAGGTGAGGATCGTTGATCAGCCCCTTCCAACCCGTAGTCGTCCGCGGCTTCTCGAAGTAGACCCGCATCACCACCAGCAGCCGGTCGCTCAGCTCCTTCGTCGTCGCGGCCAGCCGGCGCGCGTAGTCCAGCGCCGCCTTCGGGTCGTGGACGCTGCACGGACCGACCACGACCAGCAGCCGCGAGTCCTTGCCGTGCAGCACGTCGACCACTTCCTGGCGGGCCTTCACCACCGCTTTCGCCCGCTCTTTGCCGAGCGACAGCTCCTCCAACAGCTTTTCCGGCGGGGCCAGCTCGACCACTTTCGCGATCCGCTGGTCACGCACCCCATCTCGTTTGGCGCCCTCCTGCATCCCGATGATCATTTTGTCGTCGCCTTTCTCCAAAACGCTGAAATCGTACTTTCTGGTCGCTGGCTGCCAAGCCACGCAGGCAGCGACCCACGCAAACGAGGGTCGGCGCCCGGCCTGGTGCGATCTTCAGAGCGGCACGCGCCGCCGGGCCGGACGCCTAGCTAAATCGCCAGTGATAGGAGGCGCAGCGGTAGGCGAAGACGGCCCCGGGGGCAGCGATGCCGCGAACGGATGTGGCCGTCGACCTCACGTCAGAGACGTTCTACCATGCCGGCCGCGATTAGTCGAGAATTTCCGACAGGCTGTCGAGGAAGCGGTCGTTCTCGGCGGCCGTGCCGTAGGTGACGCGGATGTGGCCGGGGTCTCCGAGCGGGGTCCCGGGCCGGACGGCGATCTGGCGCTCGGCCAGGCCGGCGACGACCTCGCCCTCGTCCGCCTCGCCGAGATCGACCCAGGAGAAGTTGGCCTGCGTGGCCGACGTCTCCAGCCCGAGCCCCCGCACCGCCTCCTCCACCCGCAGGCGCTCGGCGACCGTGCCCTCGACGCGGCGCAGGACGTCGTCCTGGTGCAGGATCGCCTCGGCCCCGGCGGCCTGCGCGAGGGCGTTGACGCTGAAGGGCTGGCGGACGGCGTCGACGGCGGCGCGGAAGGTCGCCGAACCGATCGCGTAGCCGACGCGCAGCCCGGCCAGGCCGTAGCACTTGCTGAAGGTGCGGAGGACGACCAGGTTGGGGAAATCGGCGAGCAGGCCGAGCGAGGCATCGGGGTCGTCGTCGGTCTGGAACTCGACGTAGGCCTCGTCGAGGACGATGGTGACGTGGGAGGGGACACGCTCGCAGAAGGCGGCGACCGCCGCGGCCGGGACGTGGGTGCCGGTCGGGTTGTTGGGATTGCAGACGAGCAGCAGCTGAGTCGCGGCGGTGACCTCGGCCGCCATCGCCTCGAGGTCGTGGACGGCGCCCTCGGCAAGCGGAACGCGGATCTCGCGCGCCCCGGTCAGCGCCGGCAGGTACGGGTACATCGAGAAGGCGGGCCAGGCGAAGAGGATCTCGTCGCCTGGCTCGCAGAGGGCCTCGGCGGCGGCCAGCAGGATCTCGCAGGAGCCGTTGCCGACGGCGACGTTCCCGGGATCGGTCTCGAAGCGCTCGGCGAGGCGCCGGCGCAGGAGCGTCGCGTCGGGATCGGGGTAGCGGTGCATGGCCCCGGCCGCCGCCCCGATCGCCTCGATCACCTGCGGGTGCGGCGGGAACGGCGACTCGTTGGAGGCGAGCTGGGCGATCCCGCCCGAGGCGATCGCCTCGGGCGCCTGCCCGGTCGGCACGCCGGCCTGGTAGCCCGGCATCCGGGCCAGCTTCTCCGCGAAGGTGACGCTCATCGTCGAGATTGTGACGGAGGGCTCGCTACTGGGCCGACTGCAGGTCGGCGCGCAGCCCCTGGGCGCCGCCGAGGTAGGCGTGCGCGGGTACGTGGTCCCGCGGCGCGTAGTAGTGCGCCATCACCCGGATCACCCGCGGCATCGAGTTCGGCACCGGGATCTCGCGGCAGCAGAGCAGCGGCACCGAGTCGAGCCCGAGCTTGCGCGCGGCGACGGCGGGGAACTCGGCGTCGAGGTCGTCGGTGGTGGTGAACAGGCAGCTGACCATCGCCTCAGGCTCGAGCCCGTTGCGCTCGATCAGCTCGCGCATCAGGCCCTCGGTCGCCTCGAGGATCGCCTCGGCCTCGTTGGCCTCGACCTGTGTCGCCCCGCGCACGGCGAAGAGCCGCTGCTGCGGGGGTTGGTAGGCGTCGACGCTCACAGCCCTGCATCTTTCCAGAGCCGGGCAACCTCCTCGTCGGAGAGTCGCCTGCCCTTCCCCTCGGCGAGGCCTCCCAGGCGGAGGGACCCGAAGCGGACGCGGCGCAGCTCCTGGACCCGGTTGCCGACCGCCTCGGCCATGCGGCGGACCTGGCGGTTGCGGCCCTCGCGCAGGACGATCTCGATCTCGCGCTCGCCGAGCCGCGCCACCTCGGCCGGCGCCGTCGGCCCGTCCTCCAGGTCCACCCCGCGTCGCAGCCGCTCCAGGTCGCGGTCGGCCGGGGGTCGCAGCAAGCGCACCCGGTAGGCCTTGGCGACCTCGTAGCGGGGATGGGTGAGCCGGTTCGCCAGCTCGCCGTCGTTGGTAAGCAGGAGCAGCCCCGTCGAGTCGGCGTCGAGCCGCCCCACCGGATACAGCCGGGCCGGCGAATCGACCAGCTCCACCACGGCCGCCCTCTCCCCCGGCTCCCGCGCCGTCGACACCACCCCCGCCGGCTTGTTCACCACCCAAACCTCCCTCGCCTCCGCCCCCACGGGGTCCCCGTTGACCCTCACGTCATCGCCGCTGCTGACGTCGCGAGCCGGATCGGTAACGACCTCTCCACCTACGGTGACCACCCCCTTGGCCACGATCTCCTCAGCCTTCCGCCGCGAAGCGACCCCCCCATGCGCGAGGAACTTCGCCAGCCTCACGGCGTGAGAGCGACGGGGGGAGGTCCCGACGGAGCCTCCCGGCTGTTGCTCCGGCGGGACCTCCCCCCGTCGCTCCCCCACATCAAGGCTCAGCCCGCTGTTCCCCGGCCTTCAAGAGTCGCTCGCGCAGCTCCCGCTCATCCTCGGGACTCGGATCGAAGCGCGAGGGATCCGGCAGCTGGTCGAGTCCGGACAACCCGAAGAGCCGCTCGAACAGCTCCGAGGTCTTGAAGATCGCCGCCCCGAAGCGCGAGCGCCCCGACTCCTCGATCAGCCCTCGCTCGGCCAGGGTCTGCACCGCCGACTCGGAGCTGACGCCGCGGATGCGGGCGATCTCCGGCCGCGAAACCGGCTGCAGGTAGGCGACGATCGCCAGCGTCTCCGCCTGGGCCTGGGTCAGCGGCGGCGTCCGCGGCTTCGCCAGCAGCCGCCGCGCCGCCTCCTCGCTTGCCGGGTCGCTGGCCAGGGCGAAGCCGCCGCCGACCTCGCGCAGGACGACGCCGCGCTGGCCCTCGGCGAGGTCCTCGCGCAGCAGCTCGATCGCCTCTGCGACCTGGCCCTCGGTCGCCTCGGTCGCCTCCGCCAGGTCGGCGACCGTGACCGGTTGGGGAGCGAGGAAGAGCAGGGCCTCGAGCGTGCGCGGGAGGTCCCTCACGAGGCCACCCGCCGCACCTCGATCGGGCCGCAGACACGGTCCTGCTTCCACTCGATCTCGCCCTTGCGGTAGAGCTCGAGCAGTCCGAAGATCGTCACCGCCTGGGTCAGCCGGTCCTCGCCGCCGAACTCCTCGTCGAAGTCGAAGCTGGTGCGGCGGCGCAGCACGTCGCGCAGGGCGCGCAGGCGGCGCTCGAGCGAGACGGTCGGGCGGATGTGGCTGATGTCGACCGAGGGCGGCTCGAGCAGGAGGTCGCCGAGGGCGGCGCCGAGCTGCTCGGGGTCGTAGACCGCGCTCGCGGCCTCGACGGCGACGCGGCGCAGCTCGGCCGGCAGCGGCGCCGAGCGGTAGAGGTAGCCGCGCTGGCTCTCGAAGCGGTCGGCGAGCACCGTCGAGGCGTCCCGGTAGCGGCGGTACTCGAGCATTCGCGCCAGCAGCTCCTCGACTGCCTCCTCGGGCCCCATCTCCTCGAGCCCGTCCTCGGGGCCCGGCAGCATCAGCCGCGACTTCAGCTCCAGCAGGGCCGCGATCAGGACCAGGAACTCGGTCGCCACCTCCAGCTCCAGCTCACCCTCGCGCTCGAGGTGCTCGACGTAGGCGACGACGACCTCCCCCAGCTGCAGGTCGAGCAGGCTCACCTCCTCGCGCAGCACGACCGCCATCAGCAGGTCGAACGGCCCGGCGAAGATGTCGAGGTCGAGATCGAGGTCGGCGACCGGCATCCGCAAGAAGACTAGCCCCGGGGCGGGACAGCGGCCGCGGCGGCCGGCGAGCGAAGCGAGCGGGGCCGGGTCAAGCGCCGAAGCCCATGCGCTCGCGCACGTCGGCCACGGTCCCGGCCGCGATCGCGCGGGCCTTTTCGGCCCCCTCGGTCAGGGCTGACTCCAGCGCCGCCCCGTCCGGACGCAGCTCCGCGTAGCGCTCGCGCACCGGTGCCAGGAGCTCGACCACCGCCTCCGCCGCCGCCTTCTTGAAGTCGCCGTAGCCGGCTCCCTCGAAATCGCGCTCGACGGTCTCCTGATCGATGCCGCGGGAGACCGCGACGATGTCGATCAGGTTGGCGATCCCGGCCTTTCCGGGGCCGCGGCGCACCTCGCGCCCGGAATCGGTGACGGCGCCGCCGAGCTTCTTGCGGATCGCCTCGGGCTCGTCGAGGACGTAGACGGTGCCCGCCTCGCTCGCGCTCGTGGTCGACATCTTCCGCTCCGGCTCCTGCAGGTCCATGATCCGGGCGCCGAGCTCCGGGACGCGGAACTCCGGGACGACCAGGACCTCGCCGAACCGCTCGTTGAAACGGCGGGCGATCTCCCGCATCAGCTCGACGTGCTGGCGCTGGTCGTCGCCGACCGGCACCTCGGTGGCGCGGTAGGCGAGCACGTCGGCGGCCATCAGCACCGGGTAGTAGAAGAGCGCCGCCGAGACCAGCTCGCGCTGCTTCGCCGACTTCTCCTTGAACTGATGCATGCGGTTGAGGTCGCCGTGCGAGGTGACCGCGGAGAGCAGCCAGGTCAGCTCCGCGTGCTCGCGCACGTCGGACTGGCGGAAGAGGATGCAGCGGGCCGGGTCGAGGCCGGCGGCAAGCAGGATCGCGGTGGTGTCGTAGACCCGCTCGCGCAGCTCGGCCGGGTCGTAGGCGACCGAGATCGCATGCAGGTCGACTATGCAGAAGATCGCCGGGTCGCCGCGGTCCTGCCCCTCGACGTACTGGCGGATCGCGCCGATGTAGTTGCCGAGGTGCTTGCGGCCGGTCGGCTGGATGCCGGAGAAGATGATCGGGGCGGGCACGGGGCGCAGCCTATTAGGGGGTCAGGGAGGGGGTGCCCCTCGCTCGGACAAGTGCCGCCCGGAGGGGGCGGCACTTTGAGTATCCGCCCGTTCGAGGGGCACCCCCTCCCTGACGCAAGCTGGCTGGGCCTCGTGACCACACTCACCAGCGGGCGCGGCTCCACCGGCCGGAACGACTTTGGTCCGTTGGCTTGGGTTCTCGATCCCGACCCCGGCGACGATTCCGCCGAGGATCATCAGCGCGCCGGCGATCAGGGAGCCGAGGTGAAAGGCGTCCGTCGACGCCTGCGGGGCGGCGGCGGTGAGCGGCCCGGAGGCGACTTCGGCGCCGGCGCTGGCATCGAACTGGGCCGAGATGACGGCGCCGAGGACGGCGATCGCCAGCAGCCCCGCCACCCGCGAGACGCCGTTGTTGACGCCGGACGCAATCCCGACGTGGCGTTCCTCGACTGAGTCGAGCACGGTCGCGGTCAGGGGCGCCACCGTCGCCGCCAACCCCAGGCCGAAGACCAGGACCGCGGGCAGGACCTCCCGGACGTAGTCGGCGCCGGAGCCGACCCGCAGCATCATCAATAGCCCGACCCCGCCGACGATCGGGCCGACCGTCATCGGCAGGCGCGGGCCGGTGCCGGAGGCGAGGCGGCCGAAGCGCGGCGAGAGCAGGAAGAGCAGGACCGAGACCGGCGTCGTCGCCAGCCCGGCCTCCAGCGCCGTGTAGCCGGCGACCTGCTGGAGGAAGAGGGTGAGGAAGAAGAGGCCGCCGATCAGCCCCGCGTAGGCGGAGAGCGTGGTCAGGTTGGCGATCGCGAAGTTGCGGATGCGGAAGAGGCCGAGATCGAGCATCGGGTGCCGAGCCCGCGCCTCGTAGACGAGGAAGAGCGCGAAGCAGGCGATGCCGCCGAGCAGCGGCGCCCAGACCAGGGGATTGCCCCAACCGTGGGTCGGCTGCTCGATCAAGGCGAAGACGGGACCGCCGAGGCCGGCCGCGGAAAGCCCGATCCCGGGCCAGTCGATGCCGCGGAAGGCGTCGGGGTCGCGGCTCTCCCGCACCGAGCGCAGGGTCAGCGCCACGGTCACCGCGATCAGCGGCAGGTTGACCCAGAAGATCGCCCGCCAGGAGAGCAGTCCGATCAGCGCCCCGCCCCCGGCCGGGCCGAGCACCGTCGCGATCCCGGTCCAGGCGGTCCAGGTCCCCACGGCCCTGCCCCGGGCCGCGCCCTCGAAGGTGGCGGCGACGATCGCCAGCGAGCCCGGCACCAGCAGCGCCCCGGCGATCCCCTGCAACGCCCGCGCGGCGACCAGGAGCTCGTCGGAGGGCGCGACGGCGCAGAGCGCCGAGGTGGCGCCGAAGCCGATCAGCCCGGCCACGTACATGCGGCGGCGCCCGAACTGGTCGCCGAGCGAGCCGCCGACCAGCAGCAGCGCGACCATCGTCAGCAGGTAGGCCTCGACCACCCACTGCTGGCCGGCCAGCCCGGCGTCGAGGTCGCCGCTGATCGCCGGCAGCGCCACGTTGACGACGGTGCCGTCGAGGAAGACGACGGTCGAGCCGAGGATCGTCGCGATCAGCGTCAATCGCTGTTGGCGGGACACCCGACCAGTCTAGGAAGGCTCTCGCAGCTGCTGGGCCGGGGTGAAGAAGTTGCGATAGGCGAGGCCGGTGGCGAGCAGGGCGGCGACAGCGACGCTGCCGAGCAGCGTGTAGAGGAGGATCAGCTGCAGGCGGACGGCGTCGGTGGGATCGGCGCCGGCCAGGAGCATCCCCACCATCGTCCCCGGGAAGAAGATCAGGCCGGTGGTCTTGGTCGAGTCGACGAGGGCGATCATCCCCGAGCGCAGGGCTCGCCGCACGGTCGGCATCGCCGCTTCGCGAGCGGTGGCGCCGAGCGCCAGCGTCGCCTCGATCCGCTCGCGGGAGTCGGCCATCTCGTCGCCGAGGCGGTTCAGCGCCACCGCCGCGGCGGTCATCGCGTTGCCGATCACCATGCCTCCCACCGGCACCAGGTAGCGCGGGGTCGGCTCGAAGATGCCGAGGGCGACGACGAGGCCGAGCGTGCTGGCGCCGGCGACGGCGAGGGCGATCAGCAGCGGCTCGAAGGGAGCGGGGACCCTGCGGGCGCGGGCCCGGGCGGTGAGCGCCCCGAACAGCACCATCACGGCCAGCAGGGCGAGCACGAGCCAGATCGAGTCGGCGTCGAAGATCAGCTGGATCGCGTAGCCGATCGCGGTCAGCTGGATCAGCGAGCGGATCGTGGCGACCCCGATGTCGCGCTCGAGATCGGCCTTCCACCAGAAGGAGACCGCGGCGGCCACGGCCACGAGGGCAAGCGAAGCGGCGACCTGCCCGGCCGATACGTCGATCGAGCCGCCGGTCGCGGCCAGGGTGATCACGCCAGCACCCGCTCCAGGGGGCCGGAGTCGACGACGCGGCCGGCCTCGAGCCGCACCACCCAGTCGCTCAGGCGCCGGGCCTGCTCGGGGTCGTGGCTGACGAGGACGATCGAGATCCCCAGCTGCCGCCGCAACCCCGTCAGCGCCGCCTCGATCGCGTCGCGAGCGGCGTGGTCGAGGGCCGAGGTCGGCTCGTCGAGCAGGAGCACGCGGGGCTCCTGGGCCAGCGCTCGCGCCAGCATCGCCCGCTGCTGCTCCCCGACCGAGAGCTTGCCGACGTCGCGCGCGGCGAAGCCCGGATCGAGGCCGGCGAGGCCCAGGCAGCGCTCGGCGTCGAGCTCCTTGCCGGCGAGCCCCGCGGCGTAGCGGAGGTTCGACTCGACGGTCCCCTCCAGGAGCGCCGGCAGCTGCGGGACCAGCGCCACCTCGCGCCGCAGCGCCAGCGGCTCGTACGCGGCGAGCGGCCGGCCGCGGTAGGCGATCTCACCGCGGTCGGGGTCGGCGAGGCGGTTGAGCAACCGCAACAGGGTCGACTTGCCGCTGCCCGAGGGGCCGACGATCGCGCTGGCGCCCGCCGGCAGCTCGGCGTCGACCGCGTCGAGCACCGCGCGGCCGCCGCGGCTGAGGCAGACATCTCGCAGCTGGAACGACACCCGCGCATGATCCCACCGGCTCCGCTCGTCCCCGTTCGCCTTTTGTCGCCCAGAGGGCGACAAAAGGCACTCGCAAGATGGCTCCCGGCCCGGCGGCGCGGTCCTCGGCGCCCTGGATGGACTGGAACAATCCGGGTAGGTGATCTGCTGATGGCGAGAGCAATCTGGAGCGGTTCGATCAGCTTTGGGCTCCTCAACGTGCCCGTGAAGCTCTACAGCGCGGTCGCGCGGCGCAACATCGCCCTGCGCGAGATCCGCGACTCCGACAGCGCCCGGATCAAACACCGGCGGGTCGCCGAAGGGACCGACGAGGAGGTCCCCTACGAGAACATCGTCAAGGCCTTCGAGATCACGCCCGGCCAGTACGTGCCGATCAGCAAAGACGAGATGGCGGCGCTGGCGCCGGAGAAGACGCGGGCGATCGACGTTCAGGACTTCGTCGACCTCGAGGAGATCGACCCGATCTACTTCGACAGCCCCTATTACCTCGGCCCGGCCGAGGGGGCCGAAAAGGCCTACTCGCTGCTGGCGAAGGCGATGGAGGCCTCGGGACGGGTCGCGATCGCCCGTTTCGTCCTCCGCAACAAGGAGAACCTGGCGGCGATCCGCAGCAGCGGCGGCGCCCTGACGCTGACGACGATGCGCTTCGGCGACGAGGTCGTCTCCCCCGACGAGCTCGACGACGTGCTGCCGGAGAAGGACCCGAAAGTCACCAAGAAAGAGCAGGAGATGGCGCAGGCGCTGATCGAGTCGCTCAGCACGGAGTTCGACCCAGCCGCCTACCACGACGAGTACCGCGAGCAGCTGATGTCGCTGATCGAACGCAAGGCGGAAGGCAAGGAGATCGTCGCGCCCGAAACCGAGGAGCCGAAGGCGACCAAGGCCCCCGACCTGATGGCGGCGCTGGAGGAGAGCATCGCCGCGGTCAAGGGCGATGGGGCCGGGGCGAAAAAAGCTCCCGGCAAGAAGAAGGCTTCGAAACCGAAGAAGAGCTCCTCGGCGCGGGCGAAGAAAAGCTCGCGGCCGAAAGCCAAATCGGCCAAGTAGCGCGTGGCGACGAGTCGCCTTGTCGAGGTCGACGGGCGTGAGCTGAAGCTCACCAACCTCGACAAGGTCCTCTATTCGAAGGCGGGCTTCACCAAGGGCGAGGTGGTCGACTACTACGCCAAGGCGGCGCCGGCGCTCGTCCCGCACCTGAGCGGCCGGGCGGTGACGCTGCGCCGCTTCCCCGAAGGGGTCGACGACCTCGACGCCGCCTTCTTCGAGAAGCGCTGCCCCAAGCACCGGCCGAAATGGGTGAAGACGACGCGCGTGGAAGCGGGACCGAACGCCGGCAAGATCGACTTCTGCGTCTGCGACAGCCTGCCCACCCTGATCTGGATGGCGCAGCTGGCGGCGATCGAGCTGCATCCCTCGCTCTCGCTCGGCCGGGCGCCGACGCGGCCGACCGTGCTTGCCTTCGACCTCGACCCGGGGCCGCCGGCGAATGTCGTCGACTGCTGCCGGGTGGCGCTGCGGCTGCGCGAGATGTTCGACCACTTCGGCCTCCAGTGCTTCCCCAAGACCTCGGGCTCGAAGGGGCTGCAGGTCTACGTGCCGCTGAACTCGAAGAAGGTCAGCTACGACGTGACCAAACCGTTTGCCAAAGCGATCGCCCAGCTGCTGGAGAAACAGACCCCGGACCTGGTCGTCTCGAAGATGAAAAAGGAAGAACGGGGCGGCAAGGTCTTCGTCGACTGGTCCCAGAACCACCGCAGCAAAACGACGATCGCCGTCTACTCGCTGCGCGCGCGCGAAAGGCCGACCGCCTCGACGCCGGTGACCTGGGACGAGGTCGAGCACGCCGCCGCAAAAGACGACCCCGCCTCGCTCGTCTTCGAAGCCGGTGACGTGCTGGAACGGATCGAGGAGAAGGGCGACCTCTTCGCTCCGGTTCTCGAGCTGGAGCAGACGCTGCCGAAGCTGTAGGCGGCCACTCGCCCAGCGGCGGCTACTCGCCCAGCGGCTGGCGGACGACCGGGCGCCGCGTCGCCTTGACCTCGTCGAGGCGGCGCACCGGCGTCGTGTAAGGGGCCTGCTTGGCCGTCTCGGGATCGGACTCCGCCTCGGCGAGAATCCGCTCGACCGCCTCGGCGAAGGCGTCGAGGCTCTCCTTGGTCTCGGTCTCGGTCGGCTCGATCATCAGCGCCTCCTCGACCAGCAGCGGGAAGTACACGGTCGGCGGGTGGAAGCCGAAGTCGAGCAGGCGCTTGGCGAGGTCGAGGGTGGCGAGGCCGAGATCGCGCTTCATCGGCTTGCCGGAGAGGACGAACTCGTGCATGCAGTGGCGGTCGAAGGCGATCGGCAGCCGCTCGCCGGCGCGGCCCTCGGCGAGCCGCGCCTTCAGGTAGTTGGCGTTCAGCACCGCGGTCTCCGAGGCCTCGGCGAGGCCGTCGGCGCCGAGGCTGAGGATGTAGGCGTAGGAGCGGACGAAGACGCCGAAGTTGCCCTGGAAGCCGCGCAGGCGGCCGATCGACTTGGGCCGGTCGAGGTCGAGGTCGTAGCTGGGCCCGTGGCCGTTGCCGCCCTCCCGCCGCACCACCTGCGGGCGCGGCAGGAAGGGCTCGATCCGGTCGGAGACGGCGATCGGGCCGGCCCCCGGCCCGCCGCCGCCGTGCGGCTGGCTGAAGGACTTGTGCAGGTTGACGTGGACGATGTCGAAGCCCATGTCGCCGGGGCGCGAGTGCCCCATGACCGCGTTGAGGTTGGCGCCGTCGTAGTAGAGCGTCCCCCCCGCCTCGTGGATCAGGCCGGCGATCTCCTCGATGTTCTCGTCGAAGAGCCCCAGCGTGTTCGGGTTGGTCAGCATCAGGCAGGCGACGCCGGCTGGGTCCTCGTCGATCTTGGCGCGGAGGTCGTCCATCTCCACCCCGCCGCGCTCGTTGGTCGCCACCTTGACCGCCTCGTAGCCGGCCATCGTCACCGAGGCCGGGTTGGTCCCGTGCGAGGTGTCGGGAGCCAGCACCCGGGTCCGCCGTTCGCCGCGGTCGGCGTGGTAGGCGCGGGTGAGCAGGAGGCCTGCGAGCTCGCCGTGGGAGCCGGCGGAGGGCTGCAGGCTGACGTGCGGCAGCCCGCAGATCTCGCTCAGCGAGCGCTGCAGCAGCCACATCAGCTCCAGCGCTCCCTGTGCCCGGCGCGGGTCCTGGGCCGGATGCAGGCGGGCGTGGCCCGGCAGCGCCGCGACCCGCTCGTTGAGGCGCGGGTTGTGCTTCATCGTGCAGGAGCCGAGCGGGTAGAAGCCGCTGTCGAGGTCGAAGTTGCGACGCGAGAGCCGGTTGTAGTGGCGGACGATCTCCGGCTCGGCGATCTCCGGCAGCCGCGGCGCCTCGGCGCGCAGGAGGTTGGCAGGGATCAGCTCCTCCAGCGGCGCCTCCGGCACTTCCGCCTCGGGGAGGACGGCGGCGCGGCGGCCCCGCTTCGATTTCTCGTAGATCGTCCGCGCCCGTTCGGCCTGCATCGGGGTCTCGGTCAGGCTCATGCCGTCTCCCCAATTGGCGCTTTTCGCTCGCTATCCGATCGAAACCCGCCATTCTCCGCGCCGATCGCGGCGCCGAGGGCCTCGGCGAGCTCGTCGATCTGGGCGCGGGTGCGGCGCTCGGTGATCGCGACCAGGAGACCGTCCTCGTGCTCGGGGTACTCGCGCCCGAGCGGGTAGCCGGCGGCGATGCCGCGCTCGGCGCAGCGGTCGAGGACGGCGCCGACCGGCGCGTCGAGGCGCAGCGCGAACTCGCGCACGACCGGCGCCTCGTGCAGCAGCTCGACGCCCTCGACAGCGGAGAGGCGCTCGCGGGCGTAGGCGGTGCGACGGGCCAGCAGCTCGCCGAGCTCGCGGAAGCCGTGGCGGCCGAGCCAGGCGAGGTGGACCATCGCCGCCAGGGCGTTCAGCGCCTGTGCGGTGCAGATGTTGTTCGTCGCCTTCTCGCGGCGGATGTGCTGCTCACGCGTCTGCAGGGCGAGGACGAAACCGCGGCGGCCGTCGACGTCCTCCGTCTCGCCGGCGATCCGGCCCGGCATGCGGCGGATCTGCTCCTGGGTCGCGCAGAAGAAGCCGAAGGAGGGGCCGCCGAAGTCGAGGCGGTTGCCGAGCGGCTGGCCCTCGCCGAGGGCGATGTCGGCGCCGCACTCGCCGGGCGGCCTGAGGATGCCGAGCGTCATCGGGTCGCAGGCGACGACCAGCAGCGCCCCGTGCTCCCTCGCCGCGGCGCCGAGCGCCTCGACGTCCTCGACCCCGCCGAGGAAGTTGGGGCTCTGGAGGATCACGGCGGCGGTCTCGCCGTCGACGGCGGCGGCCAGCGCCGCCGCGTCGGTCAGCCCGCCCTCGAGCCCGACCTCGACCACCTCGGCGCCGTAGCCGGCCGAGTAGGTGGCGAGGGTCTCGCGGCTGTGCGGATGGACGCCGCGGGAGACGACGAAGCGGCGCCGGCCGGTCGCGCCCATCGCCAGGTAGCCCGCCGAGGCGACCGAGGAGGGACCCTCGTAGAGCCCGGCATTTGAGACCGGCAGCCCGGTCAGCTCGGACATCGCGGTCTGGAACTCGAACATCACCTGCAACCCTCCCTGCGAGATCTCGGGCTGGTAGGGCGTGTAGGGAGTGAGGAACTCCGAGCGCGAGACGATCGCGTCGACGATCGCCGGCACGTAGTGGTCGTACATCCCCGCGCCGACGAAGCAGACCTCCCGCTCGGCGTCGGCGTTGCGCCCGGCGAGTACCGCGAGTCGCTCGTAGACCTCGGCCTCGCTCAGCCCCTCCGGCAGCGCCAGCGGGCGCCCGAGGCGCAGCGGCTCGGGGATCTGCTCGAACAGGTCCGCGGTCGAATCGACCCCGATCGCGGCGAGCATCTCGGCCCGATCGGCGGGCGTCGCTGAGGTGTAGCGGCTCACGCCGGTAAGGCTACGGAAGCGACGGGCGGGGGCCGCGACCTAGCTTTCCAGCAGCTTGCGGTATTCGGCGGCGCCGAGCAGCGCCTCGGCCTCCTGCGGCGCGGTCAGCCGGACCTTGACCAGCCAGCCCTCGCCGTAGGGGTCCTCGTTGATCTTCTCGGGCGCGTCCTGCAGGGCGTCGTTGACCTCGACGATCTCGCCCGACATCGGCGCGATCACGTCGGAGACCGCCTTGACCGACTCGACCTCCGCGTAGGAGGAGTCTTTGTCGACCGTGCCGCCCGCCTCGGGCGGGTCGAAGAAGACGACCTCGCCCAGCGAGTCCTGGGCGTACCAGGTGATCCCGAAGACGGCGTGCTCGTCCCCCTCCAACCGCACCCAGTCGTGCTGGTCGTGGTAGCGGAGGTCGTCGGGGTAGTTCGCTTCTGACAAGACTCAGCTCGCTTTCGGGTAGAGGGGCTTGGAACCTACCCGGGCGACGCGACGCTTGCCACGGACGTCGATCTCGAGCTCGGCCCCCGGTTCGGCCAGGTCGGCGCGGACGTAGGCCATCCCGGCGCCGACCTCCAGCGAAGGCGAGTAGGTGCCGCTGGTGACGACGCCCACCCGGTCCTCGCCGAGGAGCACGGGGTTGCCGCCGCGGGGGATGCCGGCGCCCTCGATCAGGAAGGCGGCGAGGCGCTCCGCGGTTCCCTCGGCCCGGGCCCGGGCCACCGCATCGGAGCCGAGGAAGCCGGTGTGCTCGGCGCAGCACCAGCCGAGACCGGCCTCGATCGGGTTGCGCTCGGGCGTGAGCTCGTTGCCGTGCAGGGGGAAGCAGACCTCGAGGCGCAGGGTGTCGCGGGCGCCGAGCCCGCAGGGGACGATTCCGGCGTCCAGCAGCTCCGCCCAGATCGGGGCCGCGACCTCGGGGTCGACAAGCAGCTCGACCCCGTCCTCGCCCGTGTAGCCGGTGCCGCAGGCGAGCGCCGGGCGGTTGCCGACGCGAGCGTGGGAGACGCGCATCCGCGGCGGCAGCTCGATCCCGAGCGTGCGGGCGAGCACGGCGCGTGCGTGCGGGCCCTGGACGGCGAGCATCGCGTAGCGGTCGGCGACGTCGCGGACGATCACGTCGAACTCGCGGCTCCAGCGCCCGAGCCAGGCCAGGTCGGCCCCGTGATTTGCGGCGTTGGTGACGATCAGGTAGCGGTCGCCGCCGAGCCGGTAAGCGAAGAGATCGTCGAGGACCCCGCCGTCCTCGTCGCAGAGGCAGGAGTACTGAGCGCCGCCGACCTCGATCCTGGCGACGTCGTTGGAGAGCACCCGCTGCAGGAACCGCAGCGCGCCCGGTCCCTCGACCTCGACCTCGCCCATGTGCGAGACGTCGAACATGCCGGCGTGCCTGCGCACCGCCGAATGCTCCTCCCGGATCCCCTCGTACTGCACCGGCATCTCCCAGCCGGCGAAGGGCACGATTCTCGCGCCCGCCGCCTGGTGCTGCTCGTAGAGAGGGGTGCGTCGGGCGGGTGCGTCGTTCACCCGATGCAGGCTATTTGAGAGAGGCCCGCTCAGTCTTTGAGGAAGCCCGGCACGTCGATGTCGTCGTCGGACACCCGAAGTTTGCGGATATCCGTGTCGTCGGCGGCGATCCGCGGCTTCGTCTCGTAGCGCCGCCGCACCCGCTGCGGCGAGCGGGCGAGGAGCTCGAAGCCCTCGAAGCCCGTGGCGATGACGGTGACCCGGACCTCGTCTTTCATCGACTGGTCGACAACCGAGCCGAAGATGATGTTGGCGTTGTCGTCGGCCTCGGCCTGGACCAGCTGAGCGGCCTCGTTGACCTCGAACAGGCCGAGGTCCTCGGGCCCGGTGATGTTCAGCAGCATCCCGGTCGCGCCTTTGATCGACTCCTCGATCAGAGGCGAGGTGATCGCCGCCTTGGCGGCGTCGAGCGCGCGGGCCTCGCCGGAGGCGGAGCCGACGCCCATCAGGGCCGAGCCGGCGTCGCGCATGATCGTGCGGACGTCGGCGAAGTCGAGGTTGATCAGGCCGGGAATGGTGATCAGGTCGGTGATGCCCTGCACGCCCTGGCGCAGGATGTCGTCCGCCTGGCGGAAGGCCTCCAGCACGCTGGTGCGCCGCTCGACCGCCTGCAGCAGCTTCTCGTTCGGGACGATGATCAGGGTGTCGACGTTGTTGCGCAGTTTCTCGATGCCCTCGAGCGCCTGCTGCATCCGTCGTTTGCCCTCGAACTCGAACGGTTTGGTGACCGCGCCGACCGTGAGGGCGCCGATCTCTTCCTTGGCGATCTCCGCGATCACCGGCGCCGAGCCGGTGCCCGTGCCGCCTCCCTCGCCGGCGGTGACGAAGACCATGTCCGCGCCCTTCAGCGCCTCCTTGATCTCGTCGCGGCTCTCCGCGGCCGCGCCCGCGCCGACCTCGGGGTTGCCGCCGGCGCCGAGGCCGCGCGTCAGCTCCTGCCCGATCGAGAGCTTGATGTCCGCGTCACACGCCTGCAGCGCCTGAGCGTCGGTGTTGACCGCGACGAACTCGACGCCGCGAATGCCGGCGTCGATCATGCGGCTGACCGCGTTGGTGCCGCCGCCGCCCGCTCCGACGACCTTTATGACCGCGAGGTAAGTGGATTCCATCTCCCGATTTCTCCTTCGCCGACCTTAGAGGTGCGGGCGAGACAGCTGTTGGTTGAGTTGAGCCTTTGTTCCGTCCGAGGCTTCAGCAACGCTCTAGGGTTCGAGTCGCCGCTTCGACCGCGGAAATTGCGCTGAACGTAGGGCATTCTGGCGGGTCTGTCAAACCGGCGACACGCATCGTGCAAGGCCGAAGTCTCGACCTCGCATTGAGACTTCGGCCACCCTCACCCTTAGGTCGAGGCTTCAGGGAGGGGGCGGAAGCGTATGCCCAGAGCCGCCTATCGTGGGCCTGGCCGGCGCGGTGACGTTTACATAATCGAGGGCTTCGATCGAGGGATCGGCGAGTACCGCCGCCGCCGCTTCCCACTTCCGTCTCGCCTGCGTGGCGTCGCCGAACCGGAGTTCGACCCCCGTGGTCAATTCGACGCCGACCCCGCTCTCGCCGTAGTAGCTGCGCGCCAGGTAGGGGCGTAGCGCCTCCGGGGCCGCCCCCAGGATCCGCGCCTGCTCCAGCATCGGGCCGGCGAGGCGGCCCCCCTTCGGTGGGGCGACGAGCGGCAGCTGGGGCAGCTCTGGTTCCGCCGGCAACGGCAGCCAGGCGACGACGGCGCCCTCGCCGGTCACGGCGAGGGCCTCTTCGCCGCTCCCGAGCACGGCAGTGGCAACCGGCGCCTCGACCCGGGGCGAGACAACCGTGTCGCGAACCAGGAAATACCAGCCGGCTACGGCCACGACGACCCCGAGGGCCACCGACACGAGCAGCCTGCGGCTCACGGCTTCCAGCCGCCGGGCCATTGCACCTCGCCCAGCACCTGGACCTCCGGCTCCAGCTCGACGCCGAAGCGCTCGTGCACTCGCCTGCGACCCTCCGCCATCAGCTCCAGGACGTCGGCCGTGCTCGCCCCCCCGGTGTTCTCGACGAAGTTGGCGTGCTTCTCGGAGAAGCGGGCGCCGCCGTGCCGCAGGCCGCGGCACCCGGCGGCCTCGAGCAGCTGGCCGGCGGAACGGCCTTGGGCGCGCTCGTCCTCGGGGTTCTTGAAGGTCGAGCCGAAGGTCTTGATTCCCGAGGGCTGGGCTTCGCGGCGACGCTCCCGCATCGCCGCCAGCGTCGCACGGATCTCACCCGGGTCTCCCGGTCGAAGGCGGAACCCGGCGCGGGATACGACCTCCCCCGGGCCCAGGTTCGACTGTCGGTAGGAGAAGCCGAGCTGGTCCGGCGCGCGCCGCTCGGTCCCGGCGGAGGTGCAGATCTCGACCCACTCGAGCACCCGGGCCAGCTGCCCCCCGTAGGCATTGGCGTTCATGCGCACGGCGCCGCCGGCGGTGCCGGGGATGTTGATCCCGAACTCGAGCCCGGCGAGACCCCAACCCGCGGCCTTGGCGGCGGCCGAGGGCAGGCGCGCGCCGCCGCCGCAGAGCAGCCGCTCGCCGTCGCGCTCGATCGCCGTCAGCTCACCGTCGAGCTTGATCGCGAGGCCGCGGAATCCATCGTCGGCCACGAGCAGGTTCGAGCCGGACCCGATCAGGCCCACCGGCAGCCCCTCGCGCTCGGCCCAGCGCAGCAGCTCGACCAACTCATCCGAACTGCGCGGGCGGGCGAACCAGTCGGCGGCGCCGCCGGTGCGGACCGTCGTGAGACGGGAGAGCGGGTGCTCGGCGCTGACGCCGTCGGGAGGCGAGCTCACCGCCGCTCCTCGATCAGGGCCTCGCCGAGCTTGAAGACGTCGCCGGCGCCGATCGTGACCAGGACCGCGGGCCGCCCCGACTCCCCCAGGGCGCCGAGGCGCTCGGTCAGCGCGCGGGCGGCCGTCGCGGCGTCCGGCAACCACCAGACCGGCCTGCCCCCGATGCGCTCCGCCGCGGCCTCGGCCACCTGCAGTCCGCTGACTCCGGCCAGCTCGCCGACGGGCTGCTCGCGCGCCGGGTAGACGTCCAGCACGACGACCTCGTCGGCCAGGGCGAGCGCTGCTCCGAACTCCGCCGCCAGGGCCTTGGTTCGCGAGTAGAGATGGGGCTGGAAGACGGCTATCAGGCGCTCGGGCGAGAACTCGCGCAGGGCGGCGAGGGCTGCGCGTACCTCGGTGGGGTGATGGGCGTAGTCGTCATATATATGGACGGCCCCGCGCGAGCCCTTCAGCTCCAAGCGGCGGCGCACGCCACGGAAGCTGGAAAGCGCCGCGCCAGCATCATCGCCGGCGACCGCGCAGCCGACCGCCGCAATCGCGGCGCGGGCGTTGGCGCGGTTATGACGGCCGGGGATCGCGAGGTCGAGGTCGGCCGGGCCGGGGACCTCGGCGTCGAAGCCCACCACCTTCCCTTCCCCCGCGAGGTCGTCGAGGCTGCCGTCCGCCGGCAGCACCGCGGCGGCCGCGGGCGCGAGGAACTCACGGAAGGCCGCGTGCAGCTCGGCGAGGGAGCCCCAGCGCGCGTGGTGGTCCATCTCGACGTTGGTGACGACGGCGACCTCGGGCCGCAGCTCGAGGAAGCTGGCGTCGCTCTCGTCGGCCTCGGCGACGACCCACTCGCCCTCTCCCCAGCCGGCGTTGGCGGCGGCGCCGTCCTCGCCGAGCCCGGGAACCTCGCCGCCGACGAAGAAGGCGGGGTCGGCCCCGGCCGCCCGCAGCGCCCAGACCGCCATCGCCGTCGTCGTCGTCTTGCCGTGGGTGCCGGCGACGGCGATCAGGCGCTTCTCGGCGCAGAGCTCTGCCAGCAGGGCGCCGCGGTGGATCGGCTCGCCGCCGCGCTCGCGGGCCAGCGCCAGCTCCGGGTTGTCGGCGCCGATCGCGGTCGAGACCACAACCTCGGCTCCCTCCGGCAGGTTGGCGGCGTCGTGACCGAGGGCCGGGGAGATTCCCGCCGCGCGCAGGCGCTCCATATAAGAGGAGTCGGCACGGTCGCTGCCGCTGACGCTCGCTCCGAGCCGGGCGCAGACCAGCGCCAGCCCGCTCATCCCGGCGCCGCCGATGCCGATGAAGTGCAGCCGGCGCCCCACCCACTCCCTCTTCTCCGTGGCCCCGGTCACCGCGCCGCCGCCAGGACCTCGTCGGCGACCCGGCGCGCGGCGTCGGGGCGGGCGATGCGCCGTGCCGCCGCCGCCATCTCCCCCAGCCGCCGCTCGTCGTCGAACAGGGCCGCGACCTCATCGGACAGGCGCTCGGCGCTCAGCTCCGCGTCGGCGACGACGACCGCCGCCCCCGCGTCCGCCATCCAGCACGCGTTGGCGGTCTGATGGTCGCCGGTCGCGTGGGGATAGGGGACGAGGATCGCCGGCCTGCCGGCGGCCGTGACCTCGAAGATCGAGCCCCCCGAGCGGCCGAGGACGAGATCGGAGGCGGCGAGGACGTCGCCGAGGTCGGGCTCGTAGGCGAGCAGGGTGTAGCGGTCGCGGTGGGGAGCCGCGGCCAGGCGCTGCTCAAGCGGCTCGAAATCGCGCCGGCCGGCAAGGTGCAGGACGTGGAAGTCGCGGCCGTCGCGCTCGGCGAAGGCCGCCACGGCAGCGAGGTTGATCGAGCGGGCGCCCTGGCTGCCGCCGACCACCAGCAGGCAGCGCGCGTCGGCCTGGATGGCGAAGCGCTCGCGCGCCGCGCCGCGGTCGGCCCGCAGGACCGCGTCCGGGACGGGCCGCCCGGTCACCCGGTAGCGCTCGCCTTCGCGGCCGTCGATCGGGAAGGCCAGGCAGACGCGCTGAGCCCGTCCCGCCAGCAGGCGGTTGGCGAGGCCCATGTGGCTGTCGGCCTCGGTCAGCACCAGCGGCGTCCCCGTCAGAGCCGCGGCCAGACCGGCGGGTCCGGCGACGAAGCCGCCACCGCCCATGACCACGTCGGCTTCGCGCCGGCGCAGGGCGGCCCGAGCGGCGCCCACCGCGGCCAGGGCCTGCGCCCCGGCTCGGGCGGCGCGCAAGGGATTGCGCCGATCGATCCCCCGCACCTTCACGAAGTCGATCTCGTAGCCCGCCGCCGGCGCCAGCTCCGCCTCGATCCGCTCTCGCGTGCCGAGGAACGAGACCTGGGCGCCGCTAGCGCGAAGCTCGGCGGCGACCGCCATGGCGGGCACCACGTGCCCCGCGGTTCCCCCCGCCGCCACCACCACTCTTGGCTTTCCTGGCACCGCTCGACCGACTCCTTCCTCGTGCGGGCGCGCGCCCGCCTTCGACGACGCGCAGTTTGCCAGCGCGGGAACCCGTCGAGGCGCGCGCCGCCGCGGCGGTGCCGCCGCGGGCGACGTTGAGGATCAGTCCGACCGCGAACAGGCTCGTCATCAGGCTGCTGTTGCCATAGGAGACGAAGGGCAGCGGCACGCCGGTCAGCGGCGCCAGGCCCATCACCGCGAAGAGATTGATCGTCGCCTGCACCAGGATCAGCGAGGTGAGGCCGGTGACCAGCAACCGCCCGTAGGTGTCCTTCGCCTTCTGGGCGACTTTGAATCCCGCGTAGCCGAACATCGCGAAGAGCCCGACGACGCCGACGATCCCGACCAGGCCGAGCTCCTCGCCGATCACGGCGGAGATCATGTCGGTGTGCGCCTCGGGCAGGTAAAAGGCCTTCTGCACGCCGTTGCCGATGCCGACGCCGAAGATGCCGCCGGAGCCCAGCGCGATCTTCGCCTGCGCGGCCTGGAAGCCGGCCCCCGCCGCGTCAGCGCCGGGATTGAGGAAGCCGGTCACGCGCGCCATCCGGTAGGGCTCGATCACCGCCATCGTCAGGGCGAGGAAGCCGACGGCGAGGGCGATCAGGCCGAGGTCGCGGGGGCGGGCGCCGGCGGCGATCAGGGTCGCCCCGACCGCGAAGGCGACGACCATCGTCGTCCCCATGTCCGGCTCCAGCATGATCAGCCCGGAGGCGGCCGCGACGATCAGCAGGAAAGGCATGAACCCCTCGATCGAGCGCGCTCGCTTCGGCTTGCGGGCCAGCAGGTCCACCCCGTAGAGGACCAGCGCGACCTTCGCCAGCTCGGAGGGCTGGATCTGCAGGAAGCCGGAGCCGATCCAGCGACTGGCGCCGTTGACGCTGGTGCCGGCGACCAGCACCGCGAAGAGCAGGAAGAAGGCGACGCCGAGGATCGCCGGGGTCGCCTTGCGCACGAGGACGAGGCCGTGCCGCGCGGTCAGGTGCATGATCACGAGCCCGACGAGGCCGAACATCAGCGTCCGCTTCAGGTAGAAGGCGCTTTCGGAGAGGCCGCCGTCGCTGAGGACTTTGGTCGTCGAGCTGGCGGAGAAGACCATCACCGCGCCCAGCGCCAGCAGGCAGAGGGTCGCGGTCAGCAACATGTTGTACTCGGCGGGGAGGGTCGCGGCGCGAGACCGCTTCCTCCGCTTCCCCTTCCCTTTCGCGGACCCGCCGAGGCGGCGGAGGGCGAGCGGGAAGGCGCTCACCGCAGGGCCTCGACGATCTCGCGGAAGCGCTCGCCGCGCCGCTCGAAGTTCTCGAAGGCGTCGAAGCTGGCGCAGGCGGGCGAGAGCAGGACCGTCTCGCCCGGCCCGGCGGCGTCCGCTGCGCGGCGGACCGCGGCGTCGAGGTCCGCGCAGCGGTGCAGCTCGACGCCCGCCGCGACGGCCGGGGCCAGCTCTTCGGCGAGGCGGGCGGCGGTCGCGCCGGTCAGATAGCAGGCCGTGCAGGACTCGCGCACGGGATCGAGCAGAGGTGAGAACGGCTCTCCCTTGTCGCTGCCGCCGAGGATGGCGTGGACCCCGCCCGCGAAGGCGCGCAGGCCGACGATCGCGGAGGCCACGTTGGTCGCCTTCGAGTCGTCGACGAAGCGGACGCCGCCGATCTCCGCCACCTGCTCGAGGCGGTGGGGGACGCCGGCGAAGCTGCGCAATCCCTCCCGCACCGCCTCGCGGTCGAGGCCCATCGAGAGCGCCGCCGCCGCGGCCGCCATCGCGTTGGCGACGTTGTGCTCGCCGAACAGCCCCAGCTCCCCGACTTCCAGCAGCGGCTCCCCGTCGTAGAAGATCGTCCCCTCCGCCAGGGCCACCTCGCAATCGGGCCCGGCGCCGGCGCAGAAGGCGACGCGGCGCGCGCAGCCACCGAGGTCGACGCCGGCCAGCTCTGGCTCGTCGGCGTTGTAGACGGCGACGTCGTCGTTGCCCTGGTTGGCGAAGATCCGCAGCTTCGCCGCCAGGTAGGACTCGAGGTCGGCGTGGCGATCCAGGTGGTCTGGCGCGAGGTTGAGGAAGACCGCGCACTCAGGGGCGAAATGGCTGGTGTCCTCGAGCTGGAAGCTGGAGCACTCGCAGACGACGGTCGCGTCCGGCTCGATCTCGCCCGCCAGCTCGGAGAGGGGCGTGCCGACGTTACCCGCGACCGCGACCGGCTCGCCGGCGCTGCGGTAGACGTGGCCGAGCAGCTCGACCGTCGTCGTCTTGCCGTTGGTGCCGGTGACGCCGAGGAAGCGGTTGGGCAACGCCCGCCAGGCCAGCTCCAGCTCGCCGACGACCTCGACCCCCCGCTCGAGGGCCGCCGCGATCACCGCCGCCTCCCGGGGAACTCCCGGGCTCTTGACGACGGTTCGCGTCCCCTCGAGCTGAGCCAAGCCATCCGTATCCAAAAACACTTCGACGCCGTCCTCGCGAAGCCTTCCCGCCCCCTTCGGACTTCCCGAATCGACCCCTCGCACGTCCGCGCCGCGCGACCGCAGCAGGCGTGCGGCAGCCTGGCCCGAGCGGGCGAGGCCGACGACCAGGAACGGCCCTTCCGGCAGCGGCGGGCGGGCTTTCAACGGTGGCGGCGAATCCATCGCAGCTAGGTTCAAGATCGGAGCGGACGCACCTGTTCGGGGCGGACCCGATAGAGGACGTGACGACGCAGGGGATGCCCCTCCTCCAGCTGCGGATGGTCGAAATCGTCGGCTGGCAAGCGGCTCATCCCGAGCCGCTCCATGACCGCGCGGGAGCGCCCGTTGGCGACCGCCGCGAAGGAGACGACCTCGGCCAGCTGGTGCCGCTCGAATCCGTAGGCGAGGCTCGCCGCGCCGGCCTCGGTGGCATAGCCGTTGCCCCACGCGGAGCGGGCCAGCCGCCACCCGACCTCGACGGCCGGGGTGAAGTGCGCCTCGAACGCCGGCCGCGCCAGCCCCGCGAAGCCGGCGAGATCCCCGCTGGCCCGGACTTCCACCGCCCACAGACCGAACCCCTCCCGCTCGAACCCCGCCTCGATCTTCTCGATCAGGGCATCGCTCTCCTCGCGGCTGAGCGGGCGCGGGAAGTACCGCATCACCTCCGGGTCGGCGTTCAGCGCCGCCAAGGGCGCCGCGTCGGCCTCGCGCCAGCGCCGGAGGCGCAGGCGCGGGGTGGTCAGCTCTGGCGCCGGGCCCGGGGCGCCGATCCTCACGGCCCGATCGACTGCTGGTACAGCGTGAACCCGATCCCCGAGCAGACGGCGGCGATGATCCAGAAGCGGAGCATGATCTTCGTCTCCGACCAGGCCATCATCTCGAAGTGATGGTGAAGCGGCGCCATCAGGAGGATGCGGCGGCGGAAGGTTTTGAAGGAGAAGACCTGGAGCAGGACCGAGAGCGCCTCGATCACGAAGATGCCGCCGATGATGACAAGCAGCACCTCGGTCTGCGTCATCACGGCAAGGGCCCCGATCGCCCCCCCCAACCCGAGCGAGCCGGTGTCTCCCATGAAGATCGACGCCGGGAAGGCGTTGTACCAGAGGAAACCGACGCAGGCGCCGACCAGGCAGGCGGAGAGCAGCGCCAAGTTCTGCTGGTCGTTGGCGACGAAGGCGATCGCCGTGTAGGCGAGCAGGACGATCGCGCAGGCGCCGGCGGCGAGGCCGTCGAGGCCGTCGGTGAGGTTGACGCCGTTGGAGGTGCCGGCGATGACGAGGAAGACGAGGACGAAGTAGAGGACCGGGCCGAGGTCGATGCTGGCGTCGCCGAGGCGGAAATAGAGGATCGGCTCGAGGCCGACCTCGTGGCGGGCGACCCACCAGAGGCCGAGCGCGAGCACCAGCTGACCCAGCAGCTTCCAGCGGCCGGCCAGGCCCAGCGAGCGGCGTTTGACGATCTTGATGTAATCGTCGGCGAAGCCCAGCGCGGCGCAGCCCATGGCTACGCCGAAGACGGCCAGGCTCTGCGGGTCGCGGTCGGAGAGGACCAGGAACGGCACGCAGATCGAGGCGAAGACGATCAACCCGCCCATGGTCGGGGTGCCGGCCTTGGCGTGGTGCTCCTGCGGCCCGTCCTCGCGGATGTTCTGCCCGAACTCGCGCACCCGCAGGTACTCGATGAACTTGGGGCCGAGGAAGATGCAGATCAGCATCGCCGCCATCCCGGCTATCAGGACTTCGCCCATCAGGCCGGCTCCAGCAGCGGCGGCAGCGCCTCGGCGACGGCCTCGAGGCCGGCCGAGCGGGAGCCCTTGACGAGAACCGCGTCGCCTGGCTCCAGCCGCGCCGCCAGCAGCTCGGCCGCCTCGGCCGGGTCGGCGACCAGCTCGTCGGGGTCGAAGTCGCGGGCGGGCAGGCCGACGCCGAGCAACAGGTCGATGCCGGCGGCACGCGCGTGCTCGCCCACCTCGCGATGGAAGCCGGGGGCGCCTGGGCCGAGCTCCGCCATCTCGCCGAGCACGGCGACCGTGCGCGCGGCGCCGAGGCTCGCGAGATGGTCGAGAGCCGCTCGCATCGACACCGGGTTGGCGTTGTAGCAGTCGTTCACGAGGACGATCCCGTCGCCGAGCTCGATGCGCTCGCCGCGGAAGCGGGAGAATCCTATGTCCGCGGCCCGGTCGGCCATCTCCGCGAGCGGGGCCCCCAGCGCCACCCCGACCGCGATCGCCGCCAGCGCGTTGGTGAGGTTGTGCGCCTCGGCGAAGGGGAAATGGAAGCGCTGCTCGCCCGCCGGCGTCCGCACCAGCGCCTCGGTCACCCCGTCCACCACCCGCGCCTCGCGCGCCTCGACGTCTCCGCCGGGACCGAACCGCAGCAGGCGCGGCGCCCGCCCCAGGTGCGGCTCCAGCTCCCCCGCCTCGATCGGGACGACGGCGGCCCCGCCGGCCGGGAGCGAGTCGAGCACCTCGGCCTTCGCCGCGGCGATCGCCGCGACCGAGCCGAGCAGCTCGACGTGGACCGGGCCGACGTTGGTGATGACGGCGACCTCCGGCTCGGCGATCGCCGCCAGCTCGGCGATCTGGCCCGATCCCCGCATCGCCATCTCCAGCACCAGCAGGTCGGTGTCCTCGGGAGCGGCGAGCAGGGTCAACGGCAGCCCGATCTCGGTGTTGAAGTTCTCCTCGTTGGCGTGGACGCGGCCGGGCAGCAGGGCGCGGGCGATGTCCTTGACCGAGGTCTTGCCGACCGAGCCGGTGACGCCGACGGTGCGGGCCGCCAGCGCCCGCCGCCAGGCGCGGGCCAGCGCGTGCATCGCCGCCAGCGGCTCGTCGACTGCGAAGACCCAGGCGCCGCGCCCGCCTTTTGTCGCCCTGTGGGCGACAAAAGGCGGGCGCCAAGCCGGGGAGACGACCACGCCCCAGGCGCCGGCTTCGATCGCGGCGGGGGCGAACTCGCCGCCGTCGCGGCTGGCGCCGCGCAGGCCGAAGAAGAGGTCGCCGGCCCCGGTGGCGGCGGAGTCGATCGTCGCTCGCCGCGGCGAGCCCCCCTCGCCCTCGGCCAGGATCTCGGCCCCGAGCGCCGCCGCGATCTCCTCCGCCCCCAGCTTCACGCCGGGCTGCCCAGCTTCCGCAGCTCCTCACGGGCGACGTCACGGTCGTCGAACTCCACCTTGCGCCCATCCTCGAACTCCTGCCCCTGCTCGTGCCCCTTGCCGGCGATGACCACGGTGTCGCCGGCCCGGGCGCACGCCAACGCCCGGGCGATCGCGGTGCGACGGTCGGCCTCGACCTCGACTCCGGGGCGGGCCCCCGCCCCCGCCTTGACCTCGCCGATGATCGCCTGCGGATCCTCGGACCGCGGGTTGTCGGAGGTGATCAGGACGAGATCGGCATGCTCGGCCCCCGCCCGCCCCATCTTCGGCCGCTTGTCACGGTCGCGGTCGCCGCCGGCGCCGAAGACGGCGATCAGCCGGCCCTTGGTGAGGCGCCGCGCTGCCCGCAGCACGTTGTCCAGGGAATCGGGCGTGTGCGCGTAGTCGACCAGGACCGAAAACCCCTGTCCCTCGTCGATCGGCTCGAAGCGGCCCGGCACCCGCGGCGCCCGCGCCAGACCGGCCGCGACGGTTTCGCCGTCGATCCCGAGCGCCTCCGCCGCCGCGAACGCCCCGAGCGCGTTGGCGACGTTGAAGTGCCCCGGCATGCGCGTCCGCACCCGCAGCTCGCCCACGGAGAACTCGGCGCCGCCGGCGTCGAAGGAAACGTCGCGAGCGACGTAGTCGGCCTCGGCCCCCTCGGCCGAGAAGGTGACGCACTCGAATTCCCGGGCGAGACGCCGCCCGTAGCGGTCGTCGACGTTGACGATCGCCGTCTTCGGCCCCGCCTCGAACAGCTTGCGCTTGGCGAGGAAGTAGTCCTCCATGTCGTCGTGAAAATCGAGGTGGTCCTGCGTGAGGTTGGTGAAGAGAGCCACATCGAAGTGGATCGCGTCGGCGCGGTGCAGGGCCATCGCGTGCGAGGACACCTCCATCGCGCAGGCGCGGTCCCCCTCCTCCAGCATCCGCCGGAACGTCGCCTGCAGGTCGATCGCCTCCGGAGTCGTCCGCTCGACCTCCGCCTCCTCGGCCCCGCCGACCACCTGCTTCACGGTGCCCAGCAATCCGGTCTGGATCCCCGCCGCCTCGAGGATCGCGCGGATCAGGAACGCGGTCGTGGTCTTCCCGTTGGTCCCGGTCACCCCGATCACCCGCAGCTCCGCCGTCGGGTCGCCGCGG